>JABNAD010000037.1_pt1 | contig 69853 bp, 52 predicted proteins | sample 7240381 | NCBI WGS metagenome assembly JABNAD01 (sample SAMN11332834, study PRJNA596920) | anaerobic digester metagenome | biome: digested sludge; isolation source: digested sewage sludge-derived enrichment culture grown on H2/CO2 | place: Germany: Goettingen
GGGGTTTCATCTGTTTTTTGCTTGTTTCCGAAAAGTTTCGGACGCTAGTGTATTTATTAAAATTGATGAGCGGTTAAAAAGCTGTTTACTAACTGGTACACGCTTAAAATATGGTTAAACTAAATACTTTCCTCATTTTGATTAAATAGCCTTTTTCTCCTTTTATTGGAAATAAAAGGGGTAACCAAAGCTGATTACCCCTTTAGAAAAAACATTTATGTGAATTTCTACTTCAGCCACTTATCTAACCATCCGAAGAACTCGCGTTGCCAAAGGATTCCGTTCTGAGGCTTAAGCACCCAGTGGTTCTCATCGGGGAAGAAGAGGAACTTGCTAGGAATACCGCGCATTTGTGCCGCATTAAACGCCGCCATACCCTGTGTATATGGAATGCGAAAATCGTTTCCACCGTGGATAACCATTATTGGGGTATCCCACTTATTAACAAAGTGATGGGGGCTTTGCGCAAAGCTATTCTGGGCAACCTTGTTGCTCTTATCCCAAGGAGCACCGCCCATTTCCCACTCATCAAAGAACATCTCCTCGGTAGTGTAATACTCCATTTCGCTGTGGAACACGCCGCAATGCGCAATAAACGCCTTAAAGCGCTTGTTGTGATGGCCAGCCAACCAGAAAACGGTATAGCCACCATAGCTGGCACCAATGGCACCCATGCGATTGGCATCAACCCAAGGCTCTTGGCTAACCTCATCGATACATGCAAGAAGGTCGTCCATCTCCTGTCCGCCATGATCCTTGCTAATGGCATCGGTCCACTGCTGACCAAAGGTTAGGGTTCCCCTACGACTAGGAGCAACCACCACGTAGCCGCTAGAGGCCATTATGGAGAAGTTCCAACGGTAGCTCCAGAACTGGCTTACGCTGCTCTGTGGGCCACCCTCGCAGTAAAGTAGCGCTGGGTAGGTTTTGGTTGAATCGAAGTTAGGAGGCAGAATAACCCATGTGTGAACCATTTTGCCATCGGAGCTCTTTACCCAACGGCGCTGCACTTGGGGCATTTCTATTTGTGCTAGCAGCTTTTGGTTTATGAATGATAGCTCGCGCTCCTCGCCCGTTTCGGGGTTGATGCTATAAATCTCGGCAGGTTTGGTTATGGTAACCTTTGAGCCAATTAGAGCGCCATCGGCAATGGCAACCGAGTGGTAATCGTGGCTACCCTTGGTAACAGGCGTAATGGACTTGGTTTCCATATCCATTTTGTAGATTTGGTAGGTTGCCTCAACGCCTGCCACAAAGTACAGCGTTTTACCATCGGCAGTAAACTCAAGGCTTGCTGGGCTAGAGTCGAAGTTCTGCGTTAAATACTCCTTTTCGCCAGTGGCCATGTTGTAGGCAAAAAGCCTATCCTTATCGGCCTCAAAGCCTGGGCGCTCCATAGATAGCCATAGCAGCTTAGCCCCATCGGGAGTAAAGAAAGGTGCCTTGTCGTAACCCGGCATTCCCTCTGATACGTTCTTCTCCTCCCCGCTCTCCACATTGTAAAGGAAGATATCGGAGTTGGTGCTAAAGGCATACTCCTTACCTGTAAGCTTCTTGCAGGTGTATGCAATGAACTTACCACAAGGGCTCCAGCTAATTTCCTCCATGCCACCAAAGGGTTTAAGCGGGCTATCGTATGGTAAATTCTTCATTATATCAACAGGTTTGGAAACCTTGCCATTAGATAAATCGGCAATAAAGATGTGGCTGTAGAGCTCATCCTCCCAAACATCCCAGTGGCGATACATCATATCGTTAATAATACGGCCGCTGGCCTTTGGTAGGTCTGGATGAATATCGGCAGTGGTTTTATCAACCTTAACCTCCGCTATAAATAGAACCTTGTTGCCTGTAGGTGAGATAGAAAAGCCGTTTATATCGCCATCAAACTGCGATATTTTTGTGGCTCCTTTACCATCGGCACCAATGGTCCAGATTTGAGCGCTACCACCCTCGGTTGAGATGTAGGCAATGCGACCATCGCTGGTCCATGTTGGGTTAAACTCGTGGCCAGCAGTGTAGGTTAGCTGCTTAATGTTTGAGCCATCGGTATCCATAACAAAAAGCTCCGAGTTGCTGCGGTTCTCCTCCTTGGAGTACCAGCTAACGGTGTACGCCACCTTTTTGCCACAGGGCGATACCACCACCTCGCCCAAGCGACCAAAAGACCAAAGTACCTCTGGGGTTAGCGTGGGCTGGTTAAGCGTTATGTCTTTGGGCCCTATTAAGTTGGGCTGATCTTTTGGGGCACATGCCGAAAATGCTAGAACTAGCACTGCAAGTATGCCCCATATTGTATGTTTCATAGGGTTAGATTTTTAGTTCGCCTAAAGGTATCCACGTTTTGGAGCAAAAACAAGGATTGCTGCTACGAAAAGATTAGTGACGGGGCATCATCCGAATCGCTTAAAAAAGAAAAAGGCTATCCCGTTGCCAGAATAGCCTATCAATATTTTGTAGCACAAACGGCTAGTGCTTTTTAGAGAATCGCTCCTCAACCAGCTTAATGGCCTTATGCTTAGCCTCGGAGTAACCAGAGCAGATGTTGTTTCGCCCAATTAGGAAGTCGATACGAGCCTTTTCTAGCTCAGCCAGCACATCGGGCTGAACACCAGAGAGAATAAGAATTACCTTTTTATCTTCAAGATATTTTACCGTCTCCCTAAAGTTGTGAACGCCTGTTGCATCAATAAACGGCACATGGCGCATTCGCAGAATAAGCACCTTTGATTTTGTACCCAACTCCTGAATGGTTTCGCGATACTTTTGCGCTGCAGCAAAAAAGAATGGCCCATTAATCTCGTAAACATCAACACCTTTTGGAAGGTCTGAGTAATCCTCAAGGGCATCGCTCTCCAACTCAGGAGAATAGATGTTGCTACTCTTTGACATCCTTTGCATGAAAAGCAACGATGCTAGCACCATTCCAATTTGAATTGCAGTGGTTAGATCAACAAAGATGGTAAGGAAAAATGTGGTTAGAAGCACAATGATATCGTACGCCGAACCCTTAAGAATGGAGTAGAACGAGCGCCACTCGCTCATGTTATAGGCAACAACAACAAGTATCCCTGCTAAGCAGGCTAGAGGTATTTGAGCTGCCCACTTACCAAAGAACAGCGCAATAAGCAGCAACGTAACTGCGTGCATTATGCCTGCAACAGGAGTTCTACCTCCATTTTTAACGTTTGTGGCTGTACGTGCAAGCACTCCCGATGCAGGAATCCCCCCTGTAACAGAGAGAACCACATTGGCTATACCCTGCGCCACGAGCTCGGTATTTGAGCGGTGATGCCCGCTAATCATACCATCGGAAACAACCGCCGATAGCAATGACTCAATGGAGCAAAGAATGGCCACAGTAAATGCGGGAGCCACAAAATTAGCAAGAGTGCTCAAATCAAAGTTAGGAAAGCTAAAGCTTATGCTAGTTTGAATCTCTCCATAGGTTGAACCAATTGTGCTAACTGGCAGCTTAAAAATGGCTACAACAAGCGTGGTTAAAATAATTGCAATAAAGGAGCCGGGCACCTTTTTCAAAACCTTTTTGGAGTAGATTGATATTAGTGCAGTACCTACACCAATGGCAAGAGCATAAATATTTGTGCCACTTAGATTATGAAAAAAGGTTCCCCATTTGGCAGCAAAACCTGCAGGGATATGGTCAATGGTTAACCCAAGAAAATCCTTTACCTGAGTAGTGAATATAATTACAGCTATACCGCTTGTAAATCCAACAACCAATGGATGAGGAATAAACTTGATTATAGCACCCAGCTTAAGCACCCCAAAACCGATTAGCATTAAACCTGCTAAGAAGGTGGTAATCATTACCCCCTCAAGACCATACTGCTGAACAACGGTAAAAATAACCATTGCAAAGGTTACCGTTGGACCGCTAATCTGCACGCGGCTTCCGCCCAGTACAGAGATTACCAAGCTGGCAATTATTGCAGTAACCAAACCCTTCTCCGGCGATACACCCGACGCTATGGCAAATGCAATGGCCAGTGGTAAGGCCACTATACCCACAATAATACCCGCCATAACATCACTTTGCAGCTGATGACGGCTGTACCCCTCTTTTAGTACTGCAAATAGCTTTGGTTTGAATACTGAGTTCATAACTACCCTTTAAAAATTGCGCAAATGTATCCAAAATGCCATGCCGTTATCCTCAATACCCCATTTAATTAAACTGCTTTGCAACAGCAATATGCCACCACTAGCTATCTAGTAACCAGTTAAGTAGATTTGCTGCTGATAAAAAATGCACACAAAGGCAAAGTAGAATGCCGATATTTCACAGAATAGGGTAACGCATAGTTGTGCCATGTAGATAAAAGAGTAATCCCAGAAAACAGGGATGTTATCTGGGATTACAAGAAATGGTAACAACCAAACGTTGGATGCTAAAATCCAGTTAAATAGCTAGCCCAATCGCGTATTTCAAGGGACTCCACCGATTTACGACCTGTGGCTGTTAGGAACGCTGCCCCTAGTCGTGCATTGGTTACCAACGGTATGTTATAGTCAATTGCCGTGCGGCGGATAGTGTAATCGTTATCCAGTTCCTTTTGCGATAGGTTTTTAGGGATATTGATAACCATATCAACCTTACGCTCCTTTATTAGGGTAATGCAGTTGGGCTCATCGTTAACCTCATCGGGCCACGCCACCGATATTGCAGGGATTCCATTCTCATTCAAGAACTTAGCCGTACCCTTTGTGGCGTATATGGTAAAGCCCCTTAAATTCAGCTCGTGAAGCGGTGCCAGTAGCGCTAGCTTAGAGCGGATTGGCCCCGATGATACCAGCACGCTCTGCTGTGGTATTCTGTACCCTACGGATAGCATTGCCTTGAGTAGCGCATCGTCAAAATCGGTGCTGATACAGCCCACTTCGCCAGTTGAGGCCATCTCTACACCCACAATTGGGTCGGCCTTGGTAAGCCGCTGAAACGAGAACTGCGAGGCCTTTACCCCCACGTGGTTAAGGTCGAATCCCGATTTAGGTAGCGTTAGCGGACTCCTACCCAGCATGTAAAGCGTTGCTGCCTCAATGTAGTTGTACCCTAACACCTTCGATACAAAGGGGAAACTACGGCTAGCCCTTAGGTTACACTCAATTACCATTACATCGTTATCGCGGGCAAGCAGCTGCATATTGAAAGGGCTAACTATGTTAAGCTCCGCGGCAATCTTTTGGGCTATGCGCCTTATTCGCCTAATGGTTTCGAAGTAGAGCTTTTGTGCTGGGAAAACCAGAGTGGCATCGCCAGAGTGTACCCCAGCAAACTCCACGTGTTCCGATATGGCATCCATCATTATCTCGCCGTTGTTTGCCACGGCATCGTATTCAATCTCCTTTGCCCCTTCAATAAACTCGGTAACCACCACAGGGTGAGTTTTTGATACCTGTGTGGCAACGCTTAGGAAGTGGCGCAGCTCCGCATTGTTAGACACCACACTCATTGCCGAGCCCGATAGCACATAACTTGGGCGTATTAGCAACGGGAAGCCAACCTCTTGGGCAAACTGCTCCACATCATCAAAAGAGGTTAACGAGCGCCAGCGGGGCTGGTCAATGCCCAAGGTATCGAGCATAGCAGAGAACTTACCTCTATCCTCGGCACGGTCTATGGAATCGGGATGTGTGCCCAGCACTTTTACCCCCGCGCCATGCAATCGGATTGCAAGGTTGTTGGGGATTTGACCACCCACGGAGACCATTACGCCACGCGGTTGCTCCATATCAACAATATCCAAAACGCGCTCAAGGCTTAGCTCCTCAAAGTACAGCCTATCGCACGTATCGTAATCGGTGCTAACCGTTTCGGGGTTAAAGTTTATTACAACGGCCGGAATAGCTTGCTTTCGCACGGCATTTACTGCGCTTACGCTGCACCAATCAAACTCAACCGAACTTCCAATTCTATAAGCCCCTGAGCCCAGTACAATTACCGGAGGATTATTCTTGATTGTGCACACATCGCTTTGCGTGCCATGATATGTAAGGTATAGGTACGATGTTTGGGCCGGATACTCAGCCGCAAGCGTATCAACCTGCTTAACCACAGGTAGCACACCCATCTCCTTCCTGAGTTCCCTAACCGAAAGCGTGGCCGCAGCCATCTCCTTTGGCTCGGGGCTAAGGATTGTGCGCGCAATCTGAAAATCGGAGAACCCAGCCTGCTTAAGCGTTAGCATCTCCTCTGGTGAAATGGTGTCGATATCCTTATTCTCGCTTAGCTGCTGCCTAAGAGCAACAATGCGCTCTAGCTTAACTAGGAACCAGCGGTCAATTTTGGTTAGCTCGTGCACCCTATCAACGCTATACCCCTCTTCAAAGGCTTGCGTAACGGCAAACAGCCGCCTATCGGTTGGATGCGAGAGCGCCTCGTCTAGGTTCGATATAGGTTTTAGCGAGTTTGCCACAACGCCGTGCATACCCTCGCCCACCATCCTAACGCCTTTCTGTATGGCCTCCTCAAAGCTGCGACCAATGGCCATAACCTCGCCCACGCTCTTCATGGACGAGCCCAGCTCACGGTTAACCCCCGTAAACTTGCCCAAATCCCAGCGAGGAATCTTTACCACCACATAATCGAGCGCAGGCTCAAAGCACGCCGATGTTACCTTGGTTACCGAGTTCTTTAGCTGATGTAGGCCGTATCCCAATCCAAGCTTTGCAGCAATAAATGCCAGTGGGTACCCCGTTGCCTTTGATGCCAGTGCCGATGAGCGCGATAAGCGGGCGTTAACCTCAATAACCCTATAATCCTCGCTTTCGGGGTCAAGCGCGTACTGTATGTTACACTCACCAACCACTCCTAGGTGCCTAATTACGCGGATTGATATCTCCCTTAGCTTATGATACTCTGAGTTTGATAGCGTTTGCGATGGAGCAACAACAATGCTCTCGCCTGTGTGAATCCCCAGCGGGTCGAAGTTCTCCATGTTGCACACGGTGATGCAGTTATCAAACCTATCGCGAACAACCTCGTAATCAACCTCTTTCCAGCCCTTTAATGACTCTTCAACCAGAATCTGCGGCGAAAACGTTAGCGCATTTACCGCCAGAGCCCTTAGCTCCTCTAGGTTTGAGCAGAACCCGCTACCCTGTCCGCCTAGGGTGTACGCAGCCCTTACTATTATTGGAAACCCTATTGTTTTTGATGCCTCAAGAGCCTCATCTACGCTATGAACAGCAAGGCTTCTAGGCGTTTTAACCCCTATCTCGGCAAGCTTTCCGGCAAACAGCTCCCTATCCTCTGTATTCTTGATGGTAGCAACTGGAGTACCCAAAACATCAACATTATAGCGGCTTAGCACACCCGAGTCAAACAGGGCAACCCCACAGTTAAGAGCCGTTTGCCCGCCAAACGATAAGAAAATGGCATCGGGACGCTCCTTCTCAATAACCTTTTCGCAAAACGCTGGTGTTACGGGAAGAAAGTACACCTTATCGGCAACCCCTTCGCTGGTTTGTACCGTTGCAATGTTTGGATTTATAAGCACGGTGCTTATTCCCTCCTCGCGTAGCGCCTTTAGCGCTTGCGACCCACTATAATCAAACTCCCCAGCCTCTCCAATCTTTAGCGCTCCCGAGCCTAAAACCAATACCTTTCTGTACTTTTTCATATGCTGTACTTTTTCTATTCAACAATAGTTACTTGCCCTTACTCTGCTTAACCAAATCGATAAACCTATCGAACAGAAACTCGGTATCAGTTGGCCCTCCCGAGGCCTCAGGGTGGAACTGTACGGCAAAATGGGGCTTCTCGGCATGTTCAATTCCCTCGCAGGTGCCATCATTTGCATTTCGGAATAGCACCTTCCACTTATCGGCAAGCGTACTCATATCAATTGCGTAGCCATGATTCTGAGAGGTAATAAAGCACCTATCGGTTCCCTCTAACAGCACCGGCTGATTGTGTGAGCGATGCCCGTAGGGCAACTTATAGGTTTTAGCACCAGTAGCCAAAGCCATTAGCTGGTTACCCAAACAAATTCCCATGATGGGCACTTGGGTATCCATCACCTTTTTTAGGATTTCAATGGTATCGGTATTCCGTGTGGGGTCGCCTGGGCCGTTGGATATAAAAACTCCATCAAACGACTCGTTGCTGTAATCGTAGTTATAGGGCACCCAAACAACCGTTGTGTCCCTCTGCAAAAGGCAGCGGGCTATGTTGTGCTTTACGCCGCAATCAACAAGAACAATGCGATACTTCCCGTTACCCAGTTCCTGCTTCTGCTTTGTAGTTACCTGGGCTACAAGGTCGTCGGCATTGGGGTTGTACCAGTCGGTATCGGTATCGCCCACAACAATCTTGGCAAGCATTGCCCCCTTCTCCCTGATGTATGCAGTAATTGCACGCGTATCAACACCCGTAATTGCGGGGATGCGGTTATCAACTAGCCATTGCGAAAGGCTCATGCTTGCATTCCAGTGGCTAAACGCCTGGCTGTACTCCGAAACTACTAGCCCCTTAATATGCACCCGACCCGATTCCCAGTTTTGGTGAAGCCCACCATCCACCACATCGGCAGGAACACCGTAGTTCCCAATAAGGGGGAAGGTTGCCACAAGAATTTGCCCTCGGTACGAGGGGTCGGTTAAGCTCTCGGGGTATCCGTTCATTGCCGTGTTAAACACTAGCTCACCTGCCGAGGCACCTTCAAAACCAAACGATTTACCGGTAAAAACCGTCCCATCGTCAAGCACTAACCTTGCTACATTCTCACTCATGCCTGTTGCGTTTGATTAAAAAAAAGGCCGACCACCATGGCCGACCTTAATTTACTAATTATTAAACAATTATTCTGATTTTCGAGAGGAATAAACTCCGCCAGTTGCTGGCTGATGCTGGCCACAAATAGCAATGGAGGGACAGAACAGAGAAGGGCATTAAAGGGCATAAAAAAAGGGACCTGCAAATGGCAAGTCCCTCTTAAAATATAATGATAAAATGAAGAAATCAATTCAAAACCAGTGTGCTTTACAGCCTCTATGATTCTATTTTGCGTACTCCCTTCCATCAACTAAATCATTAATGTCCGGGATGCAAATATACAATACAAGTTTGGGTTGTGCAATAAGGGAAGTTATTATATGCTACATGCTCAATAAAATGGGAATTACAGACAAGCATTGCTTCCTGTACACCCCCTTATTAGGAAGCCACTTAAGCCATCAAACTAATAATAAAAACATTATCCTCGCTAATTGCAACTGTATGTTATATTTTTTTTGCATGTTCAATAATTTCACAAACACGATCCAAATCATTAATGAAATTTATCAAAATAGGATCAATCCATTTTAGTAGATTAATTATAGAAGAATAAGCATCAATAGCCAGAGAAAAATCTATGTTATTATTAGCAAAACACACAGGTTCATTATGATTAATCCTATTACGAAAACATCTAATCTTCTCTAGCTCGTCGTTAACTTCCTTCCGCCCAAAACCAGACGGTAATGATCCAAATATTTTAATAGGTTTACCTTTTAAAAGTTTATAGTGATGAACCTCAAACAAATCAGTCCAAAATCCTAAGTTTTGTTCTGCAATTACTTTACCACTCGTAATGGGAATTGCATTTTTCCTTAGTCTTTTTTCAACTTTTAGAACTTCACTCACTAAAAAGTCATTTATTTTTCTTTGTCCTGTCTTTTTCTGAATATAAGATAAAGATGGATCCGACATGAAACCACTTTTTTGATTTATAATCCAATCAGGATCAGAAAAATGAACTGTCAGGATATCGTTTATTCGGTTTCTTAAAACCACTTCAAAAACTCCAAGTAGAGGATGGAATGACTGGGTAATCCTTAAATTAGCTTTGTATAATTTTATAGCACGTTTTGGCGAGTTCTCTGTTGCAAGCAAATATCTATTTACTCTAGCGGTAGAAAAGTAATGCTGAAAGTCTTCAAGTTTCATTTTTTGTTGCTTTTTGAATCAAATATAACTACATTTGCAATGTAATGCTTGGTCAAGCCTCTTATCCTCGGATAACGTAACCAAGTTTCAGAATAAAAACCTGCTTTAATCGGCAGGTTTTTGTTTTTTTACTAACCACTACACTAGATTTCACTTAAGGGCTTATGCCCACCAATTAGCATCAGGAAACAACTATAACATCGCACCCAAAATCCAACATAAATTAACGTTTCGAGCCTATTCCTGCCTATAAAACTAGTTACTTTTACATGTAATTTTTGAATCAACTAGAAAGTAACCTTAATTCTTAATCAACATGAACTTTTCTTATCTCAACTATCTAAAAATTGCATTGATATCAATCGCCCTATTCTCTTTTGCTGCGTGCCAACAGGATGAAAGCAACTCTACACCCATAAATCACGAAGTATTGGGCATTGAAAGTATAACCATTAATGATGTTGTTATACACATCGATAATAATGGAAAACCCATAAAAGAAGATAACGTTTTTAGCATTGTAGGATTCGGTTTCGGGACTAATACTTACATAAAAGAGTATGACCTTGTTATCTGGAATATCACCACCCCCGAGAAGAATTTTAGAGTTGGAAGCAAATTCAACGATACCCATACAGAAATCGTTAAAAGTGCTGATGAGGAAGAATATCGCATCACCTTCTCAAGAACAGGTTTCAATGAGGTTCTAGTGTATAAGATTGGATTTATGAAAAAGAGCTAACATGACCGACATTCAAACATCAACCAGATGGATTGAGAGCGCGCTACAGGAGCTATCTAAACTTAGTGACGACAGCGCCTCTACCATTATGAATACTTGTGGTAAGAATTGTTGCGAAGCATCAGTCCTTTACCAGAATGCGCTAACAATTAGGGAATCGTATAGCAGCGAAACCAACGCCGATGTTATACTACAGGCATTCAAAGCAAAATACCCAGACACAGACGCGCTGCCCAAAGAGGGTAATAGGATAACCCTAGTATTTTCTGAATGCACCTGCCCTTTGGTTAAGAATGGGGTTACTAATCCCTTTATCTGTAACTGCACCACGGGTTTCTCAAAGCACTTCTTCGAAACGCTACTGGGAAAAAAGGTTGAGGTTACTTTGGAAGAGTCCATTCTTAGAGGCGATTCTCAATGCAAGCAGTACATTACGATATGTGATTAACCGTTAGAATATCTACCCCATTAATGAAAAAGGAGAAAGCAATGCTTTCTCCTTTTTCATTATACTATAGTTACGTATTACGCTTTCCTTACAAATTCAGATTTAAGGTACATGGCCCCAATACCATCAATTTTACAAGAGATATTGTGCCCATCGTTACTCTCAACCAACCTAATGTTGCGCACCTTAGTTCCCGACTTAATGCCCGATTGCGAACCCTTTACCTTTAAATCCTTAATCACCACAACAGAATCGCCGTGGTTAAGAGCCACGCCGTTAGCATCAAGCACCATGCCTGCTTGGGCCTCCGCTTCTGCTGCTGCGGCTAGTTCTGCTGGATCCCACTCATAAAAACACTCGGGGCAAACCCATAAATTCCCATCGTGATAGGTGTTTTCCGAATTACACTTTGGGCAATTGTTCTCGTTACTCATTACTTCTATTTTACTGTAAGTACAATTTGTTTGATGCGGTGAAGATAAGCAATATCTACCTTTAGGTAAACCCATACTAAAAACTAACCCCATTTAAAAAGATTTAGCCAAACAATCCCTCCCAAAACTTTCCAAACAAACCTCCCCTATCGCTTTGTTATGTGGTAAAAAATTCCATAATTTAATTCCTGAATTCTCAAACCTAAATCATCATGCTTAACATTGCACTATTTGGTCCTCCGGGTGCGGGTAAAGGAACCCAAAGCGATTGGTTAATAAAGAAGTACAACCTTACCTATATCTCAACGGGAGAGATACTCCGCGAAGAGATTGCCGAAGGAACACCGCTGGGAATACAGGCAAAAAACATCATTGAGAAGGGTGGACTGGTTTCCGATGAGCTCGTTGTTCAGATTATCGAGAACAAAATCACCAAGAAAACCGATACCAACGGATTCCTCTTTGATGGTTTCCCCCGTACAACGGTTCAGTGCTACATTCTGGATGGGCTGCTAATGAACATGAACACCTCCCTCACCTGCATGCTCAGCCTTGAGGTGCCCGATGATGAGCTGGTGCGTAGGTTAAAATCCAGAGCCCAAATAGGCAATCGTAAGGACGATAACGATGAGGTTATACAGGTTAGGCTAAACGAGTACTACTCTAAAACCGTACCTGTTGCCAAGTACTACGAGGATAAAGGCATTTGTTACCCCATTCAAGGAACAGGTACCGTAGAAGAGGTGCAGGCAAGACTAGACCAAGCGGTACAAAAATCGCTGGAGAATAGGTGGGCCAACATTATTCTATTTGGATACCCTGGCTCAGGTAAAGGAACCCAGGCTAAGAAAATGGCCGAAAAGTATAACCTTGTGTACATATCAACAGGGAAAATGCTTAGGCAGGAAATTAAGAAGGACTCGGAGATTGGCCGCATAGTTAAGCCCTACATGGATAAAGGGATGATTGTTCCCGATGAGATTGCCATTAAGCTTATTGAGGAGAAGATATCGGCAAGCCCAGGCTCAAGGGGGTTCATTTTTAAAGGATTTCCAAGAACCATGGTGCAGGCCTACATTCTTGATGGAATGCTTAAGAAGATGAATAGCGGTATTAGCCTTGCCATGGAGCTGCACGTTAGTCCGCTTGAAGCCATGAAACGGCTTGCCCAACGTAGCAAAACCGACCGCAGCCGCCTATACGATATGGATACCGAAACCATTGTATCAAGGCTTGAGGAGTATGAGCAAAAAACTATTCTTGCCCGTAACTTCTATGAAAAGCGCCACCTTATAAAAAGGGTTCCTGGCGAAGGAACCGAAGAGGAGGTTTTTGAACGAATCTGCCAGGAAATAGATAAGATGCTCCGACAAGCATTCTAGCAACAGCTGTAGTAAGGAAAAGACCTACTCATTAATAAAAAATCCCTTGAAGCAAATGGCCTCAAGGGATTTTCTTTTGCAATATAGTGCTAGTTTAGGAACAAAGGTCCATCAAAACCAACAGGAATACCAACCTGCATCCAAATAGTTAGGAGAATAATCCATAACAGCAGGAATAAAATGGTGTAGGGAATCATAAGCGAGATTATGGTACCTATACCATACTTTTCATCGTATTTCTCTGCGTAGGTAACAATAAGTGCAAAGTAGCTCATCATTGGCGTAATAACGTTGGTAACCGAATCACCAATACGGAACGCAGCCTGTGTAAGCGCTGGATGATAACCAAGCAGCATAAACATAGGTATAAACACAGGAGCCATAATTGCCCATTTTGCCGAAGCGCTCCCCATAAATAGATTAATGAATGCAGCAAGGAACACAAATAGAATCATTAATGGAATACCTGTAAGTCCAATCTGACTTAAGCCATTAGCCCCGTTAATTGCTACAATAAGCCCAATGTTGCTGTACTTAAAGAAGTAAACAAACTGAGCCGCAAAAAACACCAGCACAATATATGCCGCAAGACCCTTCATGGAATGGGTCATGTGCTTCATTACATCCTTGTCGTTCTTTATGGTGCCATTAATCTTTCCATAAACCAAACCTGGAACTAGGAAAAGAAGCAGTAGCACAAAGATAATACCCTCCATAAATGGTGAGTGCAGCACGCTTCCCGTTTCGGGATCCCTAAGAATACCATTAGTAGGAATAACCATTAAGCAGAGAACCGCAATAAGAGCCAGTGCGCTCCATCCAGCGTATCGCAAGCCTTTTTTCTCCTCTGGGGTTAGCGGTGTAGCCTCAAGCTTTTGCACTCCACCCGTGTACTCACCCAAACGGGGTTCAACAATCTTTTCGGTAATCCAAGTACCTGCAATAATAATCATCACAGCCGAAGCTACCATAAAAAAGTAGTTCACCAATGGGTTAAGCACCATAGTAGGATCTAGAATTTGAGCGGCCGAGGTTGATAGACCCGCAAGAATTGGATCCACAGAGCCAATCAGGAAGTTGGAACCAAAACCAGCACTTACTCCACAAAAAGCAGCAGCAAAACCAGCCATTGGATGGCGACCTAGTGCATGAAAAATCATTGCTCCCAAAGGTATCAGAATAACATAGCCTACCTCCGATGCTAGATGCGAAAAAATACCCGCAGTAATAATAGCCGCGGTAATAAGCTTTTTAGGAGCGCCAAGAACCAGCTGGCGAACCAAAACGGTGAATAGTCCGGAACCCTCGGCAACACCAATACCAATCATTACAACTAGAACTAATCCTAGTGGAGGAAACTCCACAAAGTTCTTTTCAAGGTTGGAGAAAATCCATCGAATACCATCGCCACTAAGCAGGTTCTTTGCTTTTATTATGGTATTGTCAACTGGGTGAACGGCAGAATAGTCGAACACCGTAGCAATCCACGATGCAATCATAACTAAAACGGCCAAAATGAGAAATAAAGTTGCAGGATGAGGAAGTTTATTGCCCACCCTCTCAATGTAATTGAGCACTTTATTGAACACCTTTGATGATGCTCCTCGAGCTTTGTTAATTACTTTCTTCATTTGGTCAAATGTATATAGTTTCACATGTGCAAAAATAAAATTGTTATACTATTAACACCTATCCCTTTTGGTGATGTACAACATCTATTGCGGATTAAACCTTTGAAGGATGGATAACAGTGAGACGTTAATAGTTAAACGAGAAAGAGGGGGGCTGAGATTAGGTTCTAGATTTTAGACGTGAGATGTGAGACAAAAAAGAACAAAACTCTATACACAAAACTAAACACAACTCCTCTGCCTTGCCCCAGTGGCGTAGCAGATGGAAGATAAAAAATTGAGATTTAAGATGGTCTTAGCAAAACCTTAAATACTTACAACATTCTTCCAGCGTAACACGTAACTCGTCACATGTAACTATAAAACCATATACATCTCTTCGCTCTGGCTATACAAAAAAAGCCATGGTACCCTTTGAAAGGAATTACCATGGCACTTTTAAAATATTTGGCTTAGCAGCTATGCCTTTTGCCCAATTGCCTCGCGGATTTTTGCCTCAAGCTCATCGGCAAGCTCTACGTTATCAATAAGCAGCTGACGAACAGCATCGCGTCCTTGTCCCAAGCGGGTTTCGCCGTAGCTAAACCATGAACCACTCTTCTTTATGATGTTCATATCAACCCCCATGTCAATAATCTCACCTGTTTTGGAGATACCCTCACCAAACACAATGTCGAATTCTGCTTTACGGAAAGGAGGTGCAAGCTTGTTTTTAACAATCTTAACGCGAACACGATTTCCGCTAGCCTCATCGCCATCCTTAAGCTGCGATATCTTGCGAATGTCAACCCTAACCGATGCGTAGAACTTAAGGGCATTACCTCCAGTAGTGGTCTCAGGGTTACCAAACATAACCCCAATCTTTTCGCGCAGCTGGTTAATAAAGATACAGCAGGTATTGGTTTTGCTGATATTGGCCGTAAGCTTTCTCAACGCTTGCGACATTAATCGGGCCTGAAGTCCCAGCTTATTATCGCCCATCTCTCCCTCAATCTCGGCTTTTGGAGTAAGAGCAGCAACCGAGTCTATAACAATAATATCAATAGCTCCCGAGCGAATAAGATGATCGGCAATCTCTAACGCCTGCTCGCCATTATCGGGTTGTGAAATAAGCAGCGTTTGAACATCTACACCAAGTTTTTCGGCATAGGTTCTGTCGAAAGCGTGCTCTGCATCAATAATAGCGGCAATACCACCCTGCTTTTGAGCTTGTGCAATGGCATGAATGGCGAGGGTTGTTTTACCCGACGATTCAGGCCCGTAGATTTCCACTACCCTTCCCTTAGGGAAGCCACCTACGCCTAGGGCGTGGTCTAACTGAATAGATCCCGAGGAGATAGCAGGCACATCGGCTACAGCCTTATCGCCCATCTTCATTATAGAGCCCTTTCCAAAATCCTTCTCAATTTTATCAAGGGTTAACTGTAAAGCCTTCAGCTTATCGGCGCTAATCTCTTTACGATCCTTTACTTTTTCTTCTTTTTCCATTCGGGTTACAATGTTTATTTTTTGCTCAGCGAGCTGAGTATCTGATTAACATGATCGTTGGTTTTTACTTTAGTAAAAACCTCCACTATTTTCCCCTTCTCTATAAGAAAGGTTGTGCGGTTTATTCCCATGTACGTTTTACCATACATCTGTTTTTCGCCCCACACGCCGTAAAGTTGCGAAACATTTTTGTCAACGTCCGACACAAGCGGGAATTGTAGGCCAAATTTTTTAATGAAATTTTGGTGCGAGGTTTCGCTATCGGGGCTAACACCCACAACATCAATCCCTAGTTGCGATAAATCCTCATACCCATCGCGAAGGTTGCAAGCCTCGGCAGTACAGCCAGAGGTATTATCCTTTGGATAAAAGTACAGAATTAGCTTCTTGTCGGTATAATCCGATAGCTTAATTTCCGCTCCATTCTGATCCTTTGCAACAAAGTTAGGAGCAATATCGCCTGGTTTTAAGTGAGTCATAACTTTTTGGTTTTAATGGTAAAGTTAAAAATAATGAACTAGAGCATTACACTAAATGCACGTAAACGCCGAATGGTTTTGTAGCAACACAAATTAGAAACAGCCACAAACCGTTGTTGTTCACCATTTAAAACAAAAGGGTTAAACATAAAACGTTTATGCTCAAAAAGCATAAACAACACCTTTCCTCCTATAAAGAACCACAATAGCATAGTGCAAATATAAAACATTGGTTTATTTTATTGTCATGTTATTGATTATTTTTTAATCTAGAGTTATATTTGCAATACAATTTATTATTTATTTCGCTATATATCAACCCATAATACCACATATGTTGGATAAGGAACGGAGCATTGCACATATGGACTTGGACACCTTTTTTGTGTCGGTTGAAAGGCTGTTCGATAACAACCTTATTGGGAAGCCCGTTCTTGTTGGTGGGCAATCGGACCGCAGCGTGGTAGCCAGCTGCAGCTACGAGGCGCGAAAATTTGGAATACACTCAGCAATGCCCATGAAAGCGGCACTACGATTGTGCCCACAAGCAGTTGTGGTAAGTGGTAAAATGGAACAGTATAGCCGTTTCTCTAAACAGGTAACGGCAATTATTGAGGGCAACGTTCCGCTTTGCGAAAAGGTATCGATTGACGAACACTACATAGACCTAACCGGAGTTGACACCTATTACAGCAGCCTTGAGCTTATGCGCAAGCTTAAGCAAACCATAACAAGGGAGACTGGGCTACCAATATCCTTTGGGCTTAGCGTAAACAAAACCGTTGCTAAAATTGCCACAGGATTTGCCAAGCCTAATGGGGAGAAGCATGTTCCATTACACGAAGTAGCAAACTTCTTAGCGCCGTTGCCCATTGGTAAAATCCCCATGGTTGGCGATAAAACGGAACAACGCCTACATGCCATGGGCATAAAAACAATTGGAGATATAAGCAACACCCCCCTTGAAACACTTGAAAAAAGTTTGGGAAAAGCGGGATACATTATTTGGCAGAAAGCAAGGGGCATTGATAATAGTAAGGTACACCCTTACCACGAAGCCAAAAGCATAAGCACCGAACGTACCTTTAACGAGGACAAAACGGATGTGGACTACCTAAAAACCACGTTAAACAGAATGACCGAAAAGCTTTGCTTTGAGCTAAGAACCAAGCAAAAATTGGCATCTACAGTAGCAATAAAGATTAGGTACTCCAACTTCGACACCCACTTACTCCAAAAGCAAGTAGCCTACACCTCATTAGATCATCACATCACTCCTGTTGTGATAAACCTTTTTGAGCAGCTATACCGAAAGGGCTCCCCTGTGAGGTTAATTGGAGTAAAAGTGGCAGGACTGGTTGATGGCATTCCACAGCTAGACCTTTTTGATAGCGCTGCAGGCATTGCAAACCTTTACCGTGAGTTGGATTGGATTAGGAAAAGGTACGGGTTAAAATCGGTACAAAAAGGTGGCGGAATGGATAAATAAAAAAGCTTTTCCTCATGATAAACATGAAAAAAAGCTTTAAAAAGATTTAAAAAAACCTTAACCCCTAACCTCTGTAGATTGTGGGGCTTTGCTATAAGCCGGACAGGTTTTCTTTGTGCAGGAACTAAAGATTGCAGCAACCGCTACTATCAAAACTGCAACAACTAAAATTTTCTTTGCAACTTTCATTGGGTTTCTTGTTTAAAGCACCGCACCAAGTTAGGAAAAAATGGCTTAGTGTCAAATTATAATTAACTATTGTTTGCTATTTCTTGATTACCCTCCGCATAAACGGGACATGGAATGTTATTATGACATGATGTTAGCAATACCGATGCCAACATTACCCCCACAATTGAAAAAAGTACCCTCTTCTTTTTCATAACAGATAGCCGCTTATATGGTTCAACCAGATATAAATCTAACAACAAATAGTGAGTAAAAAAACTACCGCAAGTTAAAATTTAAAAGATAAAATATTGCGGGGATTTAATTGATTTAGATCATCCTAATACCTAAAAAAAACAGAACCCACTATGGGAATGCATCTGCTTTGCATGACTTAAGCATACGCATTTACTGTAATTAGACATACTGTGATACCAAAAGATTAATAAGACGAAAAAAAGGCGAAGCAGTGCTTCGCCTTCTCTATGCATATGAATAAACTTACTGCTTAATCATTTTCTTAACAATTACCTTACCATCGCGGTTTTGGAACGATACAAGGTAAATGCCCTTAATTAGGTTGTCGGTGTTAATAGAGTTGCTAGACTCTGGCTTAACTGTCATTACCCTTTGACCTATTAGGTTGGTAACGGTAATAAGCTCAACATCCTCAACATTGCTAAAGTTAATAGTGTTAGTGAATGGGTTAGGATAAACCTCAAGGTTAACACCCCACTTAACATCATCAATACCAGTAGCAATATCAGAAGCATCGCGAGGAAGTAGTTTAAATGCATCGAAGCTATAATCCATTACACCAGTAATACTATAACGAGAGCCAACTGTGAATGTAGCCAAGAATAGTTTATCATCTACAGTTAAATCACCAGAACCATCGTTAACAATGTATTCATTATGTGTTGCACTTGGACCGCTAATAACCTCTGCACTTACAACCTTAACAAGAACACCCTCATACTCCTCTGCTTGAACTGCTTGCGAAGTAAGTACGGTAGCTGCTGGTAATGTATTGCCAGAGCTTAGTACAGTTGTCTCTACGGTAACGGCAGGAGTAGCGTTAGTTGTGATCTCGGTATAGCTGTAAAACTCCTTAACCCAACCTTTAACCTTAACCTCATCGCCAATAGCAGGTAAGCCAGTAGCTGTGTTGGTGTAAACTAGAATACCGCTCCAAGCACCCTCTCCATCCTGGATAAAGAATCCTTTACCAGCTTGGATTGCCGTAACAATACCTGTTGTTTGGACAATTTGGTTGATGTAAGGAGAATCGCCAGTATCACCAGTAGGTTGCTGAATTTGAGCAATGGTAACCACGTTAACCTGTGGCTTAGTTACGGTTACAGTCCAAGGTTTTGTTGTATTGTTGTCCTGTGCAGTAACTGTGTAGGTAACAGGGTTAGTGAAATCTTGAACAGCACCAGAAGCAGGGCTAATGCTAGCACCAGCAGAAACTTGGATAGTAGGAGTTAATGCTGTTAAATCGGCTGTACTGTTAACCTCAATAGCAATGGTTCCTGCAGCAGAATTAATAGTAGCAGAGCCAGTTTGCTCAGCAAGTACAAAGCTTACAATTTCGGCAGCAGTGCTTGGTTGTGCAGGCATAGTAACAGTTACAGTCCATTCCTTAATTGTACCATCTTCGGCAACAACTTTATAAACTACATCGTTAGTAAAGTTATTTGCAGTAGTTCCTGAAACTTGTAATACATCGTTTACATATGCTTTTGCACCAGCAGAAACAGTAAACGTAGAAACAAGGCCAGTAAGATCTGTTCCATAAAGAACCTCAATGGTAATGGTACCACTTGTAGCATCAATAGTTGCAGCAGCAACCTGCTCAGCAAAGCTAAAGGCTGTAATCTCTGCAGCAGAACTTAATGATGTGCTGTGTGTACCAAGGTAAGTAAACGTATTCTGAGGGTAAACAATCCACTCCGAATTATCAGCATCGGTACCAGCAGATGCAGCCCAATCTGTATTACCAGAGGTTACACTGCCTTTACGGACAAGAGTGTGCTCTCCTGCAGCACCCGTAACACCTGCAACATCAAAGTTGACAGATGATGTAGGATCTCCAAATACATCGATGGTAACCCAATCGGTTCCATTCTCTGTTTTTTGTAATGCACGAGCATCATTACCTGTATGGTGAGCAACGCTTGGATAAGCAAGAACCTCATCGGCATTTGCCTTATCAAAATAATCGGTGCTTACCTGATCTGTAATAATAACCCAAACATCACCTGCAGCAATCGATGCGCCTTCGGGGAAGGTGTGGAATACATCGGCTAACCAGCCACCGCCATTAGCCGCTTGAGCTATACGGTAGTTTGCTAAGCTAATTGCACTACCAGTTGGGTTGTAAATCTCAATTGCTTTATTGTTTGAAGATCCCTCAATGTACTCGCTAAAGAATAGGTCGCTTGATGAAGGTTCTGCAACAGTAATTGTGTAGGTTTTATTAGCAACTTCGTCCTGAGCGGTAACAATAAGTTTGTAACCAGTTTCAAGTACTGTTGCTACGGTAGTTCCGTCTGCTTGGTAAACCTCAAAGGTTGCATAGTTAGCAGGAGTAATATTTGCTTTAAATGCAGCTAGAGTTGTACCATAAGGAACGGCAGTAATTGTACCCTCGGTATCGTCAACAGTGTAAACGGTTGAAGTAACAAACGCTTCGGAGCTAGCAGCACCTAACGCTATTGTTACAGTCCAATCCTGTGTGGTACCATCCTGTGCAGTAACAGTGTAAACAACAGGATTTGTAAAGTCATTTGCAGTTGTACCGCTTACCTGTTCTACGTCGGCAACTTTTGCAGTAGCCTCTTCGGATAGAGTAAATGTAGCAACTAGAGCTGTTACATCGGTTCCGTATGGCAAGGTTGCGGTTACACTATGGTCTGTAGCGTTTACAGTAGCGTCAACCTCGGCAATGGTATAGGTTAGAATATCCTTACCAGTAAGAGGAGCTTCGGTAGAAACGGTTACAGTCCAGTTTTGAGTAGAACCATCCTCAGCAGTTACAACGTAAACAACAGCTGCAGTAAAGTCATTTGCTGTGGTTCCGCTTACCTGAGCAACATCGGCAACTTTTGCGCTTGCACCAGGAGATACTGTGAATGTGGCCACCAAAGCAGTAAGATCGGTACCATAAGGTAAGGTTACTGCAACGGTATAAGCATTAGCATCGATAGTAGCATCAACCTCGTTTATGCTATAGGTAAGAATTGCCTTCTCTGAACTTTGAGCGGCAGACTTAGTTACACGTACAGTCCACTGTTTAACAGTTCCGTCTTCAGCAGTAACTGTGTAAATAACATCAGCGCTGAAATCGTTTGGAGTTGTTCCACTTACCTGTGCCACATCAGCAACTTTTACAGTTGCATTCTCTGATGTAGTGAACGATGCAACAAGGCTTGTTAAGTCGGCAGAAGAGATTACCTCAATCTCGATAAGACCAGTAGCAGAGCTAATAGTAGCTGCACCAGCCTGCTCGGCAAAGGTATAGGTAAATATCTCGGCCTCGTTGCTTGGAAGAACTACGTTGTGAGTACCTAAATAGTCAACGTTATCCTTTGGATACACAATCCACTGAGAATTATCGGCATCGGTACCAGCAGATTCGTTCCATGTTGTAGTACCTTCTGTAACAGAAGACTTACGAACAAGGGTGTAATCCTTAGTTGCTAAAGTAGTACCAGCAACATCCCAACCATCAATTGGATTATTTGTATCATCGTGAACACCTTCGCCCACAACATCAATTAACACGTCATCTTTAAATAGACCAAGTGCATCATCACCATTAAATGATACAACATTACAGCCATCGCAGCCATTAGCAGTTGAATTGTAAGCAAGGGTTACATCTGCTTTGTCTAAAATTGCCTGAATAGCAGAAGCATTTGCCACAACTAAAACTTCACCTGCTGCCAATGTTCCTGTTAAAGGAAGTACGTAACGAGTATCCTCAACAGTTTGACCAGAAGGAATGCCAAAGCCAGCACCGTTGTTGGAAAGCTTAACTTTATACTTAGTTAAATCTACAGCAGTGCCATTAGGATTGTAAATTTCAAAGGCCTTGTTGTTGCTTGAACCCTCGATATACTCACTAAAGAATAGATCGCCAGTAAACTGAGTGAATACAGCAGCAACCTCAACATCGGCAGTTGCATTGAATACATAGGTTGCCGATGTACTTAGGGTAGTTGCACCTGAACGCCATCTAACAAAGGTATAACCCTCGTTAGGTGTAGCGGTTAGGGTAACCTCTTGTAAGTGAGTATAGCTACCTGCACCTGTTATTACACCGCCCGCGGTTGGAGCAGCAAAAGCAGTTACGGTGTAGGAGTTAATCTCAAACTGAGTTTCGATAGAGGCATTTGCTGTTACATTGGTAAAGGTGTACGATGCTACTGCACCTACCGATACTCCATCAACAAGCACATCCTTAATATGGTAACCCTCGTTGGCAGCAATGGTGAATACCACTTCGCCACCGTGGTTTACTGTTTGGTTAGCAGCTGGAGTTGTAGTTCCATTCTCGCCAGCAGTAACAGTAATAGTATAGGTATTAATAGCAAATGTTGCAGCAATAGTTTGCGCTGCAGTTACATTACTAAAGGTATAGGTGTACGAAGCAACACCAGCAGCCTCGGCAACCTCGGTACCATTAACCAAAAGCGATGCAATATGGTAACCAGAAGCAGCCTCAACATCAAATGCTTGGTTATTGCCATGAGCAACAGAAACATCGCCAGTTGGGGTAATGGTTCCATTCTCGCCTGCGCTTGCAGCAATGGTGTAGTTTACACGGGTTAGAGCAACCGCTTGGTTAACATCCGCGTCAACAACAGTAACTGCACCAGTAGCCTCAACAAAACCAGTTTTGTTTACTGTGTAGGCAACATCGGCCGAAGCAGGAACGCCGGTAAATGTAGCAACACCCGAAGCATTGGTTTGCTGCTCGCCATAACCTGTTAGCGTAACGGTAGCAGCCTCTACAGCAACTTCACCCTCTTTTACGGTAAAGATTACGCTGTATGTAGGAACTGCAGATGATACCATTGCAATATCAACATTCTTATTGCCATCAACGGTAACGTTTCCTTCTACATTGTTGTAACCATCAAGGGTAACAGTGTAGGCTAGTAGGTTAGGAACAACATCGGCAAATGTGGCTACACCACTTGCATTAGTTACCTGATTTGAATACCCACCAGACAGTGCAACAGTTGCACCCTCAAGTGGCGTTGTGCCCTCTTTTACGGTAAAGGTTACTGTGTACTTGGTTATCTCAAAGGTTGCGTCGATGGTTGCATCAGCAACAACATTATTAAAGGTATAGGTGTACTCCGTTTGGTTTGCAGCTTCGGCAACAGGTGTACCGTTAACGTTAAGTGCTGCAATGTGATAACCAGAAGCGGCAGTAGCAGTAAATGCCTGTGTACCATCATAATCAACAACAACAGCACCAGGAGGAGCAATAGTACCATTAGCACCAGCAGTTGCTGTAATAATTGGCTTTTGCTGTAGGGTGATTTTGTAGTACTTAACAACGGCAACATCCTGAGCGGTAACGGTAATTAGAATTACATCGTTATCGGCTAATGTCTCATTTGCAGGGTCAACAACCTCAACATCGTTCTTCTTAATGCTTACCGTAGCATCGGCATCGTTTTGGGTGGCAACAATCCCCATAGCATCGGTAAAGTTGTTAAACCACATGGTTGCACCAGGCTCGGTAGAAGGATCAACCACAAGACCATCGTAAGCTAAAACATCAATACCATTAACGGTAAGTGCGCTAAGGGTTGCATCGGTTTTAGCAGCAGCCTCGGTAAAGTTGATTGTGTAGGTTTTGGTAGTTACACCATCCTGTGCAGTAACTAGTACTGTAGCAACACCACCATCAACAACAGTAGCCTGTGTGATATCTAGGGTAGCGGAAGTGCTTGTTGCTGTAGCAGTAACAGCTGGTACAGCTGCACCAAAAGGAAGTTCTACGCTGTAAGTAAGAGTAGCAGCATCAAAGTCAGTTACAGTAACATCATTAACCTTAAGATCGGTTAGGGTTGCAACGGCAGATTGGAAGTCGGCAAGATTACGAGGAGTAAACTGCATTGTCCCTTTATAATCAACCAAAACTCCAGTTAAAGTAACTGAAGTAGTAGGAATATCGGTTCCAATATAATCAGCACTAAAGAAATCAGTACGTAAAACTAGTGTATTAGCAGCACCATCCTCTAGAGTATAATTATTAGCTGTTGCAAAAGTTCCTGTTGCAGGATTAAATATAACGTTTACAACCTTTACGAGTTTAGCCTCATCATCAACAGTAATAGCATCAAGGGCTTTAACCTCTGGAGCAATTGCTGGATTTGAAGACGTTGTTTCCGCATCGGCAACAGGTGTAAATCTTAACATTTCATTCGAAACATAAAGTTTACCAATAACATTAGTTATTCCATCTCCAACGTTATATGTACCTGTTATTTTTGCAGGATTTGGATCGTAAATAAGTATAGCACCTGATGCATCCTGAATATACTTACGATTATTGTAAGAGTCGGTTTGAGTAATTGTCGCTGCAGAAGTAAGTTTATAAACCGTTGTATTGTCAGCAGCACTTGCACGTAAAGCAGCAATATCAGCAACATCAGTAGGAGTAACAATAGTATAAGCAGCTGTAGCAAGAGCGCTTGGGGTCATTCCTGCCTTAAATGCTTTTGCTTTAATTGTTGTGGTTGCACTAACCTCTATTGGAGTAGAATACAATGAAGATGATTCGCTAGGCTCGTCTCCATTTGTTGTATATCTAATCTCGGCATCGGCAGTAGCACATGTAATCTCAACATTTTGAGTAGAATAATATGTACCAGCAACTGGGGTAAATGTAGGAGTTGCAACATCTTCAAGATTTACAGAGAATTGAATCGAAGCAGTTACAGTAGGAACTAGAGAAGCCCCGTCCACATCAACCAATTCAAGTTCTATAGTATATGCATCCTCTGTTAATTCGGTTAAATTAATTGGTGATGCAGTAACCTCCCCACTTGTAATGCTACCAGTTCCCGAAGGAGTTAGAGTATACTTTACTTTTCCTTCGGAAGGAATGTTAAAGTTAGCAACAGTAAAAGTAACATTTACAGTTTGTACAGTAAACACCTCATTTGCTTCTGGTCCTGTAATGTTAATTGCCTTTGCACCAGCAGCAATGGTTGTAAACGATGCTGACGCAGGTGCAGCCATTAAATTACCTGCTGCATCTTCAACAGCAGCAATGGTTACTGTGTGCTCGATAGCATTTGCTAAATCGGCACTTGGAACTATTGTAATAACCTTATCGGTTATTGTAGCGGTAAATGCTACAGGATCTGTTCCATCAGTAAAGGTGATTAAACTTTCCACATTTGAATTATCAACCAATACACCAGCAGCGGTGTATATTGTCTCATCAAATGTAATAGTAGGGTTAACTGTAATTGCAACACCAGTAGCCGCATCAACAGGATCAAATGTTGGAACTGGAGCCACTGCGTCAGGAAGTTCACCTTGCAAACTAATATCATCAAGTCTGAACTCAACTGTACTTGAAGGAGTAAATCTTATACTTAGTGTTGCTGTAGCGGGTATTGTTCCTGTAGGCGTGATATAATGCCACGTTGCAGTACCCGTTCCTGTAGGTAAAGTGTAAGTTAAAGGAACCCAATCAGTACCATTATCACTAACTTCAATTGCCAATGTGGAACCATTTTCAGCAGATGTACCTTTCCTTAAACCAAGTGAAAGCGAAATGTTTGTATAACCAGCAGTACTTATACCAGAAATCAACAAATATTCACCTACTGCATTCATCATGACATTTCCACTAGCAGACGCCCCTGTATACCCCGCTGAAGCGGAAGAGGTACGAACATCTGCTGTGTTACTTGAGAAAGTAGCAGAAGAAGACCATCCAGTATAACTATTTACAGCAGTTGTTGCACTAGGTGTTCCAAATGTCTCATTAAAAATGGATTCCTGCCCCCATCCGACTTTCCCCGCAATCAGGAAAATCGTTGTGAGGGCGAATGTAAAGAGTAAATGTTTAAGCCTCATAACTTTAAATTTAGTTAGACAATTAGGGTTTGTTTGTTCTTATGAATTTGCTAAGGTATTACCCCCAAAAAAAATAGGGGTAAAAGGGTGATTAAGTTATAGCTAATTTTTGAAATGACAAGCAGCCTTTTTTACTTTATGAATACACACCTGTTTATCTGATACTTACAAGCAAACCTAGCTACTGTGCGCCCAAAAATATATACCTTATTATATTAGGAGTGTGTAAACTACAACAAGGGTAGCGGTAGCGCTACATTAAGTTTTCTGCTTTTATGGAACAAAAAAAGAGGGCAACCAATGGCGCCCTCTTCTGTGCTATAACAGGTTGGTATGTGCTAGTTCTTCATAACCTTTGAGCGGTAAACCTTACCACCACTTAGCAGTTCAACCACGTAAATACCCGCTGGCATTGCCTTAATATCGAAACGTTGCAGCTGGGCGGAGCTGGAGGTTAAGGTGCGGCTCCATAGCTTTTGTCCGTTTACGCTGTACATAGATATGGTTGCATTGCCCACTACCCTATCGCCAAGGTTTACAAACAGCTCGCTGCTTGTTGGGTTTGGGTAAACATCAAGGCTTAAACCACCTACCGTTGGCACCGTGCTGGCGTTGTTAACGGTTAGCTGCACGGTTTGGGTTGCAGTGGCCAATGAGTCGTCGGCAACGCTTACAGTAAACGATGTTTCGCCATAGTAGCTATTAAGCACGCTAACGGTAAGCATGTTATCGTTAACCTCAAAGGCAAGGTTAGCATTGGTGCTTTCGGCATTAAAGGTAAACACGTAGGAGTCTATATCGGCTACACCAAGGGCTATGTTAAGCTCCTGGTTGTTATCCATTGTTTGTGCGTCAATAGCATCAAGTACAGGAGCATCGTTAACAGGAATCACCTCAAGGGTAAACTGCTGTGCGGTGCTCTTGAACCCATCGTTGGCAAAAACGGTGATGTCGCAAAGGCCGCTCTGGTTGGCAACAGGTGTAATTGTTAACCCGCGCGATGTGCCGCTTACGCCAGTTACTGGGGTGAGGTTAAGATTGGATTCTCCCACAAGAGCCTGATTGCTTGTTTCAACGGTAACGGTTAGCTCATCTTCAGCATCGGCATCGTATGGGCTAAAGGTAACCTGGGTGGTGGCATCCTCAAGAATAGTAACACTATTAATGGTTTCCAGCATTGGCAGGCTGTTAGTTGCCTTGTAAACCATGGTAAACTGATGGGTTGTGGTATGTTCGCCATCGCTAACCGAAACGGTAACAGCAAAATCGGTTACCTGTTCGGCTGCAGGGATAATGGTAACATCGCCATCGTTATAAATGTACTGCTGCATAGCGGTTTCGGGCGAGGCGGTAACAGTAACCGCAAGATCGTCGGCTGCTGTTTCGCGGTCGTTAATACCCAGAAGCACCATACGTGCAGTGTTCTTCATAAAGTAGATGCTATTAACGGAGTTAATAACTGGCGCTTGGTTTACCTGAGCAAAGCTTATGTTAAACTCCTTGCTAACGGTAAGTGTATCGTCGGTTGCAGTTACGGAAAGGATTAGGTCGCCAAAGAAATTGGCAGGAGGCGTAACGGTTAGCTTCTTCTCGCCTTCGGCCACTGTGGCAAACACCGCCTGAACACCAGAAACAGCAGAGCTGATATTCCACTCGATACACGCAGCAGGCGTGTCGGGATCGCTGTAGTAGATGGTTACATCAACTGGCTGGTTCTCCGTTGCCGATTGGTTGCTAATAGGCGCAATGGTAACGGGAGCCTTACGGTTAAATCCACCTATATATATGGTATCAACATTAGACTCGTCGCCAGTAGCCTTAAGCTGGTTTAGAATATCGGTGCCCTTCTTAGTACCCTTACGCGATTTAAAGCCAACCTTATCAAGCATCATCTCGGTATCGTTACCTCTAGCCTTTGTTTGAGGCTTGTTTGGAGCAATGTACTGCGCCTTAAACACAACCAGCGGGTTGTTCTGCGCAAAGCTTACAACCTCTGGAGTACCAAGGGTGCCTTCCAAATCTACAAGATTTGTTATTTCCAGCACAGGAGGCACGGGGCTTGATGCATCGGAAAGGAGAATGGTAAATACTACGTCCAGCGTATCGCCCCAGTTAATGTCGTAGTAATCGCCGCGGGCAATTAGCGTATCGGCAGCTAGTTTAGTTGATACAAGTGATTTGGTTACGGGTAATCCCGATATGCTTAGCATGGCTGGGAACGAAGTATTAAGCCCATCGAACACCCTGTAGAGCACCACATCGTTAGGGAAATTATGCTGTGCGTTATAGGTATAGGAAAGGTTATCTATTCCCGGCGTTATGTAGCTTGCAAACAAGCCTGTACCCTGCTCTGTCTGGTTAAGGAGTAAAAACTCAATGGACAGTTCCGATGCAGGGTTATCGATATCGCTAACCAGCGTGCTAAAGTCTAGAGGAACCGTTTTGCTACCAAAGGCGTTAACGGTTGAGTTTTGTGCTGTTGGATTATCGTTTACCGATACTACATTGATGTTTACCTTGTACTCGGAGGTAAGCTCTCCGTTTGAGTCCATAAGCCTAAACATTACGCTATCCTTGCCGCTAAACTCAGGGTTTGGAGTGTAAGTAAAGTTAAGCGCACTGGTTTGTAGCGTGCCATTCTTGGGTTCTGAAGTAAGAATAACGGTTAAATCAAGAGCCCTATCCTCACGGTCGTATGCCACAGGCATAAACCTAACGGGTCTGTCCTCAAAGGTTATTACCGGAGCAACACCTGCCCAAGGCTTATGGTTAACTGGGGTTACAACCAGCTTAATCATTAATGGATCCGACGATAGCCCTAAATCCTGAGTCTCATTAGCCACAAGGAAAATCACATCGCGACCAGAGAAAAACTCATTGGGCGTATAGGTTTTAGTCTCGGTATTAAACGTACCATTGAAAGGCCCAAGCGCTGCATGTAACGCAAGATTTGATGCTAGGTCAACATCAATAGCATCGGACATCTCTATGCCCTCAATTGTAACAGGAGTGCCCTGAGTGGTTACAAATCTACGCTCGGGTGCTGTAATTGTAGGCTCATCGTTTACTGGCTGAATGGTGAAGTAAACCTGAGCCGATGCTGAAAGTGGACTAGATCCTGGCTCAGTAACGGTAAAGGTTAGTGAGTCCAATCCAAAGAAATTGCTGGTTGGACGGTAAATAAACAACCGTGGTGAAATTTGCTCAAGGCTACCATGCTTTGGCTCGGCGGTTATGGCATAGGTTAACCCCGAAGGAGTTTGCGCATCGGTACCTCGTAGCACAACAAGAACGGGCTCATCCTCGTTGGTAGTGAGGTTTGCCTCTGTGGCTACAGGAGGAGTGTTAACAGCAAATACGCTAAGCGGGAATATTCTGGAGCGGAGGTTTGTTTTATCGGTAAATAGCACGTTTAACCCCACAGTACCCACAGCCGTTGCAGGAGGAGTACCTATAAGATTAACAGTTGCAGCCTGTTCTACAAATTTTAGACGAGCGGCGCCATTTACGGCTCCCTCAAGCGATATCCAGCTGGGCTGATTATTTAAGCGAACAATAACAGAGTCGGAATCAACGTCGTAAAACTCTAACAATTGGGTATAGGCGGTGTTAACCGTTGCGGTACCCAAAGCCGTTGTTAACAGCTCTGGTGCTCCACCAATACTCCTAACCACTAGTGTAAAGGACTGTGTTACGGGCTGATCTATAACCCCATCGGTTACACTAATTGTTATGGTATGCTCACCCACATTGGCTGCGGCAGGTACACCTGCAATTACTGCCTCACCATTATTTTGACCTTCAACAATGGTAAGCCATGCAGGTAGGTCGGCTGTAATGGTTAGCATATCGGGAACAGGATTATCGGTACATCCCAAATCGGCATCAACAACCTTAATGTTGTATGTGTACGTTTTGCCCTCTAAGGCATAAAGCACAGGTTTAGAGGCAAAGCGGGGAATGTCATTTACTGGAATAACCGAAACGTCAAGCATAAAAACGTTGCTGCTAGCAATACCATCGCTAACCACTACAGGAACGGCAAGCGTTCCGCAGTAGTTTGCAACAGGAACAATTGTATTACCGTTAAGCGTATAGCCATTTCCTGCAAGCACACGCAGGGTAAGGGTTTGGCTTGGGTCGGGATCAACAACATCTACTGCCGAAAGGGTGATGCTAAGAGGCTCGTCCTCGTTGGTTGATAGGGTGTCAACTTGCCCTGTAATTTGTGGCACTTTGTTTACATTCTTCACAACCACCCTAACGGTATCTGGCGCAGAGTTTAGTACACCATCATTAACAACCAAGCGGAAATAATATGTGGTATTTGCATCAACCTCCGGAGCCACGGTTGTAAATTCGCGTATCCGTAGCAGCGTTGGATCAACAGACATCATATTGGTAGTCCAAGCATACGCTAAGACTTGCTGTTCGGGATCGAACGACCCTGCTCCCGAAATGGTGAACGATGCCCCCTCGTTAATAACCAAATCGGTACCAGCATTGGCAACAGGTGCACGGTTTTGCACATAGGTAAGCTCTACCATTGCAGTTCCCCCCCCAACAAAGGTTCCGCTGCCCGATGTAACGTTTACCTGCGGCATAAGCTCCACTCCTGCACTCTGATCCCATATTTTAAAAGTAATAGGGTTCCCAGGAGTGTAACCATTAATATCGCCTGTTGTTGGGTCGTCCATTGAAACGCGCACCTCAATAAAGCCGGTAATGGAAACGGGGCGTATGGCGTACCCCACACAGTTATCGCCATCAAAAACACCAATCTCATCGCCAACAGCTATAAACACATCATTTATAGTGGCTTTGGTTACGTATATGTTCATTTGGTTTAAACCATTCCCCGACCAAACCGGAACAAAATGATTCTGTCCAAAACCTACTGTTACTGAAACTAGTAGGGCAACTAGTGTAAGTAGATGTTTTCTCATATTATGAACTTTTAAATATTACACAACAAAGAGAATACAATGCGCTACCAATCTTCATATTACACAATCCAGAAACAGATTTTTGCATTGCATACATCTACTAAAGTTACGCATTATCTATATCAATGTCAATAAATTATTAATAACATTTACCTTGTAAGTTGATAGTTTGCGGTTAAGCACGGTTAAGCGTTAGTTCTGGATTGATAAGATTGCCAAGGGGAGTGTAAAGTCAGCCATAAATTCCCATCTTTGCACAAAAGCCTCAGCACATGGAGAACTACTTTTTTTCGTTGATAATTCCTGTTTACAATCGCCCCGACGAGGTTGATGAGCTGCTACAAAGCCTATCAAAGCAGACTAGGAGCAATTTTGAAGTGGTAATTGTTGAAGATGGTTCCACATCTCCCTGCAAGCACATTGTAGATAAGTACGCGCAGCAGCTGGATATTAAATACTTCTCCAAACCCAACTCAGGGCCAGGTACAACCCGCAACTATGGGGCGGAGCGGGCAAATGGCAACTACTTTATATTCTTTGATTCCGACTGTATAATCCCCGATAGCTACCTTACCGAGGTAGAGGCTGAGCTGCAAAGCCAGTTTGTTGATGCCTTTGGGGGTCCCGATAGAGCGCATCCAACGTTTACCAATTTGCAAAAGTCCATAAACTACTCCATGACCTCGTTCTTTACCACAGGAGGAATAAGGGGTGGCAAGGAGAAAATGGATAAGTTTCATCCGCGGAGCTTTAACATGGGCATAAGCAAAGTCGCATTTGAGGCAACGGGTGGTTACTCCGCCATGCGCTTTGGCGAGGATGTTGACTTTAGCCTACGGCTGGTTGAGGCGGGTTACTCCACAAAGCTGTTCCCAAAAGCCTTTGTTTACCATAAGCGCCGCACCGATTTTAGAAAGTTCTTCCGACAGGTTTACAACTCTGGTATTGCACGGATAAATCTTTACCTGCTTCATCCCAAGTCGTTAAAACTGGTACATACATTCCCATCGCTATTCACCATAGGCAGCATGGTACTTCTCCTTGGTGCCATTGTTTGTAAATGGGCGCTTTTTCCACTGGCTCTTTTCTGCACCATTATTTTTGTTGATTCCTTGCGGGAAAACAAAAACCTAAAGGTGGCGCTGCTCTCCGTTCCTGCCAGTTTTATACAGCTAACGGGATACGGAACGGGATTTATACAAGCTTTTTGGAAACGCATCCTTTTTAAATCGGGCGAGTTCAAGGCGTTTGAGAAGAATTTTTATAAGTGAGACGTGGAGGGTGAGACGTTAAAAGTTAAAAGTTAAAGGTTAAAAGATTTGGTAGTTGCTTGAATCTTGAATTTTGAACTTTGAACTTTAAATTTCATAAGTTGCCCTTTGGGGCTTGTTAAAAAAGGTGCTTTACCATTAGTGTTTTTGTCTATAATCTAACGTCTAATGTCTAACATCTAACAAAATGTCTTTCTCCTTTAACTTTTAACTTTTAACTTTTAACCTTTAACTTTAACCTTATCCTTAATCCTTTCCCTCTCCCCTCTTGTGTTCTACAGCATCTTTTTGTATCTTTTGGGCAAACTAAAAGGAACGGTTTATGGAAAAAGATACATCCCTAGTAAAATTTCCACCTAGAAAGGATAGTTTGCTCCAAATCCTTCATCACATTCAGGATAACCACCCCAACCAGTATCTTTCCGAAGATTGCCTAAAGGCCACGGCAAAATATTTGGGCCTACCATTATCGTCGGTTTACGGGGTGGCCGAGTACTACAGTATGTTTAGCCTAAAACCACGCGGACGCTACATTATTAGGATTTGCACCTCACCTGTTTGCGGTATGATGGGCTCAATACCACTTGTTGAGTGGCTAAAAAAGAGGCTAAATGTAAATATTGGCGAAACCACACCCGATGGACTTTTTACACTAGAAGAGGCAGAGTGCCTAGGTCGCTGTGGTAAAGCCCCTTCCATGATTATAAACCGAGATTTTTACGGGAACCTAACCGAAGATGTACTTGAAGGGATAATATCCAACCTATCTAACCCTTAATTGCCAATACCATGTTAGTAGAACATAGAGTTGCCCTACGAAATACTGGGAAAATAAATCCCGATAACATAGACGACTACATATCGAGAGGTGGCTATTCCGCTCTACGTAAGGCATTGGAACTTCCTCCGCAAGTCATTGTAAATGAACTAACCAATGCTGGGCTACGCGGACGCGGCGGAGCGGGTTTTCCCACTGGAACAAAGAACCAAAGCACCGCCATTGTTTGTACCGATTGCGAAAAGTATGTGGTGTGCAATGCCGACGAGGGAGAACCAGGAACGTTTAAGGACAGAATTATTATGGAAACCGATCCCCACTCGCTTATTGAGGGGATGATTATTGCTGCCAAAGGCGTGGGTGCTGGTTTCGGCTTTGTGTACATCCGGGGCGAATACTACACCTCAATTGAGAGAATAAACAAGGCTATAGAGCAAGCAAGGGAGTACGGTTTTTTGGGTAATAATATTTTAGGCAGCGGATTCTTTTTTGATATAGAGGTACGCCTTGGTGCTGGCTCATACCTGTGCGGCGAGGAGCTTACGCTGCTGGAATCGCTTGAAGGCAAGCGGGGATATCCCCGCATAAAACCCCCATTTCCCGCCGAGAAAGGGCTTTGGGGCAAGCCTACCCTTATTAACAACGTTGAAACGCTGGCCAACTTCCCTGTAATAATAGAAAAGGGTGCCGATTGGTACCGCTCACTGGGCAACGAGAAATCGTCGGGAACCAAAATCTTTACCATTAGCGGATACGTGAATAAACCAGGGTTTTACGAGGTTGAGATGGGCTGCAAGCTGGGTGAGCTGATTAATGACCTTGGCCAGGGCACAAAGGATGGCAAGCCATGGAAGGCCGCACTATTGGGTGGAGCAGCAGGAACATTTGTTCCTTACTCCTACGCCGATACTGAAATGGGCTACGACAAGCTCCGCGAAAAGGGTGCAACCATTGGCTCTGGTGCCATTATTGTTGCAGGGAACAACACCCCTCTTATCCCCATAATCCAGAGCATACAAAAATTCTTTAAGCACGAGAGCTGCGGCAAGTGCGTACCTTGCAGAGTGGGCACCAACTATTTGTACGAGCAATCGCTAAAGCTAACCAACGCTACTCCCATAGAGCGAAAGGAGATTCTAGCCGATATGGTTAAACAGGCAAAAATAGTTGCCAAAAGCTCCTTGTGCCCATTAGGACAATCGCCAATACTATCGCTTGAAAGCTTACAGCGCCACTTTGAACACGATATTGCCAACGAGAAGTAATTCCCAAACCCCAAAATCAACCAAAGGTTAATAGCAATGATAACCCTAACCATCGACGGAAAAAGTATATCGGCACCAGCAGGAGCAAACCTTCTGCAGGTTGCCCGCGATAATGGTTTTAATATACCCGGACTATGCTACCACCGCAAGCTAACCCCCACTGGCGCGTGCAGACTTTGCCTTGTTAAGATTGAGGGAATGCGCGGACTGGTTGCCTCATGCACCGTGAAGGTTACCGATGGGATGACGGTTACCGCTTTTGACGAGGAACTGGAAGATACCCGCCGCTTTCTTGTTGATTACCTTCTTAGCGAGCACAACGATAGCTACGATGGCTCCTACCCCGATGAGCTTCGCGAGCTAATGTTCCGCTACGGACTAGATGCAAAGGAGAGGCGCTTTTTTAAACCTGTGCTTGATAAGCTAAACTTTACTCCCGATACCTCATCGCCAGTGCTAACCTACGACCCAAGCAAGTGCATTTTGTGCTTTAGGTGCATAAAAGGATGCGACGAGGTGCAGGGGAAAAATGTGCTATCGGTTGCTAGTAGGGGTATTCACTCCTATATAATTGCAGGCAAAGGCGTTTGGGGCGAAAGCGAGTGCGATGGTTGCGGCGAATGCATACAGCTATGCCCAACCGGTGCCATTGTGGAAAAACCCAACCGTGAAGTAATAAACCTAGATAAGGTTGAAAAAAAGGTTGCAACCACCTGCCCATACTGCGGCGTTGGCTGCCAAATAGAGCTGTTGGTGCAAAATGGGAAAATTGTACGCAGCAATGGCATCGAAAAGGAAGCGCCAAACGATGGGCGCCTATGCGTAAAGGGACGCTTTGGCTACGAGTTTGTACATAGCCCCGAACGTTTAACCACACCGCTTATTAAGCGTAACGGCAAATTCGAAGAGGCCACATGGGACGAGGCACTAAACCTTATCGCCACCAAGTTTAACGATATCAAAGAGAAACACGGTTCCGATGCTCTTGCAGGCTACGCATCGGCTAAGTGTACCAATGAGGACAACTACATTTTCCAAAAGTTTATCCGCACCGTTTTTGGCACAAATAATATAGACTACTGTACGCGGCTTTGCCACGCATCAACCGTTACGGCTATGCTTAAGTCCATTGGCGATGGAGCGGGCAGCAATCCCATTGAGGATTTTGAAACCACCGACTGCCTGTTTGTAACGGGAAACAACATTATTGAGACCCACCCCATTACTGCAACATACGTAAAACGGGGAGCCGCCAACGGTCAGCGCATAATTGTTGTTGATCCCCGATGGACACCGCTGGTACGCTACGCTACCGTTTGGCTACAGCCCAAGCTGGGCACCGATGTAGCGCTGCTAAATGGCTTAATCCACATCATCATAAAAAATAACTGGATTGATAAGGAGTTTATAAACCAACGTGTTGATGGGGGCATGGAGGCTTTTGAGCAGCTTAAGGAGCTAACACAAAAATATACGCCCGATTACGTTGAGTCCATTACTAGCGTTCCGGCCAACAAGCTTAAACTTGCTGCAAGTCTCTACGCCACATCGCCTACAGCCATGATAGCCACTGGCATGGGCATGAGCCAACAGGTAACAGGCACATACAACGTTTTTAGCCTTATTAACATGATGCTAATTACGGGTCAGGTTGGGCGTGAGCGCTGCGGTATAAATCCTCCGCGCGGACAAAACAACGTACAGGGAGCAACCGATGTGGGCTGTTCGCCAGCAAACTACCCGGGCTACATTCCCGTTACCAACGAGGAGAACCGCCGCAAGGTTGCCGCTATTTGGAACGTACCATTCCATGAGCTATCGGCAAAGCCAGGCTTAACAACTGTTGAAATAATGCAGGCTGCCCACGAGGGTAAGATTAAAGGTATTTACATTATGGGCGAAAACCCCATGATTAGCGACCCCAACCTAAACCATACCGAGGAGGCTCTTAAAAAGATGGAATTTGTGGTTGTTCAGGATATTTTCCATACGGAAACCACTAAGTTCGCCGATGTTATTCTGCCCGCATCCACTTGGGCCGAAAAGAATGGAACGTTTGTAAACAGCGACAGGCGCGTGCTGCGCGTTCGCAAGGCCGTTGAATGCCCCGGCGATGCCCGCGAGGACTGGCGCATTATACACGAAGTAGCCAAACGCATGGGCAAACCCATGCCCAGCTATGCCAACGAGGCCGAAATTTTTGATGAGCTAGCCAGCATAACACCCATAATGGCAGGCCTATCGCATAAAAGGCTGGATAAACAAAGCATACAATGGCCGTGTCCAACGCCTAATCATCCCGGAACAGTTACCCTTTACCTCGATGGTTTTAACACGCCCAATGGCAAGGGAAAGCTATTCCCCGTTGACTATGCCCAGCAAAGCGAACGGGTTAGCGCCAATTTCCCCTTTATGCTTAACTCCGGTAGGCTGCTTTACCACTACCACACCGCTACCATGAGCCGCAAAACTAAGGTACTTAGGGATTTTATTAACGACGCTTTTGTGCTTATGCACCCAGAGGATGCACTAAAAAATGGGTTCAGCAACCACGATAGGGTAAAAATATCGTCGCAACGAGGCGAACTGGAAACGCACATACGCATAAGCGACGAGGTGCTTGAAGGCGAACTCTTTATGCCCTGGCACTTTACCGAGGCTCAGGTTAACCGCCTTACCCGCGATGAGCTGGATCCATATAGCCGCATTGCACCCTTTAAGCTATCGGCAGTAAAAGTGGAGAAGGTTAGCTAGCAATACGCGCAACACCCATAAATTAAAAACGCCCAGCATAATACTGGGCGTTTTTTTGAAGCAACCTAAGCATACCAATGAAAGTTGCATTTCGAAAATATGTGGTTACTTCTTTAATACTTTCTTAAGAACGGTTTCCTTATCCAACTTCTTGGTACAGAAGAACCAGTCGTAGCACTTCATATCTGGATCTTTAGATTCCATTCTATCCTTTGCCGTTCCACAAGAACCTGCAGTAGGAACAATAACCTCATCGCCAGGCTGCCAATCAGCAGGAGTAGCAATACCAAACTCATCGGCGGCTTGTAGCGCAATAATTACGCGGTAAAGCTCCTCAAAGTTCCGTCCTAGGCTAAGAGGGTAATAAATAATGGTACGAATAATCCCCTTAGGATCAATAAAGAATACGGCTCTAACCGCTTTGGTATTGCTCTCACCGGGCATCATCATGCCATACTTTTTGGCCACGTCCATGGTAATATCCTCAATAAGAGGGAAGGTTACCTCAACGTTCTTCATCCCCTTGTACTCAATTTTTTCCTTAATGGTACGTAGCCAAGCTATATGGCTATATAACCCATCAACGGAAAGGCCAACAAGTTTACAGTTAGCCTTATTAAACCGCTCCTCCATTGAGGCAAAGGTCATAAACTCCGATGTACAAACGGGAGTAAAATCGGCAGGATGGCTAAACAGAATTACCCAGCTCCCCTTGTAATCGCTTGGAAAGTTAATGTCACCCTGTGTGGTAACAGCCTTGAACTCTGGCGCTTTTTCGCCAATTCGGGGCATTGCAAATACTTGGTTCTCTTCCATAACTAGCTATTTTTAGTTTTAAAACAGGTGTTTTTTACTAATAAATTGCAAAGGCAGAGATAAATAGAAACTATTGCTGTTCAGGTGAATACACTAAAGCCTAATCTTCCTTAGCTCCTCTTTCATTCTGTTGATATCGGTAATCCAATCCTCAATGTCGTTCTCGTGCTCAAGCTCCTCGGCAAGAATTTGGGTAGCCATTTGGTGGGTCATAAAATCTTTACCTGCAGTAAATGCGGCTATTTGGTTGTAACGCCTAATGGCACAACGCTCGCCCTTTAGGTTTTGGTCTAGAATAACCTCAATGTATGAATCGGTTGGAGCATCGTAATCGCAACCGCTATGCTTAAACCAGTCCTGTGGGTGTAGCAGAGGCGTTCCACCCAGCTGAATAATCCGGTCGGCAACCATCACAGCGTGATTCAGCTCTTGGGTTGCGTGCAAAAGTAACTCTGGCTCAACCTCACTACGCATTGGGCCCTCCATAACACGGGCACCAATCCAATACTGGTAGTAAGCAAGCCACTCCTCGGCAAGGGCGGCGTTAAGCATTTCTAAAAGCTTATCTACATCAACCGATGCAATGTTTTTTGCTTCTTTTCCCATAACACTATGTTTTATTGGTTAGTTAGTTGCAATTGATTGCACTACAAGATAATGCCATTGTGTTGATTTTCAAAACCAATCAGCGAATCCTAACGGGATTCCCCTGCTCATCAACAGCAGCAAAAGTAAAGCTAGACTCAACAGCTCTAACCCGGTCGTCGGTGTACATCTGCTCGCTATAAATATCTACTGTCACAGTAAGCGTAGCAGCCTTTACCTCGGTAACTCTTGCCCTTATCTCCACAATAACACCTGCTGTTATAGGTTTTAAAAATCGGATTTTACCCACCGAAACCGTAACCATCTTTTTTCGAGCACACTTAACGGCTGCAACATAGGCAACCTGATCCATCCACTGCATGGCCAATCCACCAAAAAGGGTATCGTTGTTATTCAAATCGCTAGGAAAAACAACCTTGTAATGAGAAATTTCTAAACTATCTGTCATCATAAAAAAATAAAAACGCACTACAAAAGTAGGCATTTTTTTGCAATATGAACTATTGTTCATTATTTTTGTGCCGAACAAATGCTTACTATGGCAAGACTAAAGATTCCCAGAAAAGTAATGAACCCTCCCATTGTGAGGGGATTTAAGCCCTACGGAAAAGAGCAAGGCGCCGATAACCTTGAGCCCATAACGCTCAACTTTGAGGAGTACGAAGCGCTTAAGCTTTGCGATTACGATATGTACAACCATAGCCAAGCATCGGCCATAATGAATGTATCCAGGCCTACATTTACGCGTATCTACGCATCGGCACGCATAAAAATTTCCAAAGCCTTTGTTGAGGGGCGACAAATTGAGATTGAGGGCGGTAAGGTTTACTTTGATAGCGAGTGGTTCCGCTGCAGCAGCTGCGAGTGCAACTTTAACAACCCTCACATGCATGAGAAGGTAACCAGCTGTCCGCTATGCGGCTCAAAAGAGGTAAGCAGCTACCCCAGCAACAACGAGGAAACGGCTACTGAGGATACCTGCTACTGCCCTACCTGCGGCTTTGAGAAAAGGCATCAGCATGGGAATAGGTGCAACAAGGAGCTATGCCCTACCTGCAATAAACCCATGAAAAGGCGTGGGCGCCAATAAACACTAAGATAAAGGAGTAAACCCATGAAAATAGCAATAACATCAAAGGGAAACACGCTGGAATCGGAGCTTGACCCTCGGTTTGGACACTGCTCGTTCTTTACCATCTACGATAAAACCAGTGGTGGCTTTGAGGTAATACCAAACCCATACAAGGGCAACGAGGAACAGGCTGGTACGCAAGCCGTAAAGTTCCTTAAAGATAGAGGGGTGGAGAAAATTGTATCGGGCGATTTTGGGCTAAAGGTAAAGCCCCTTTTAGATAGCCTTTTAATACAGATGATTGTGATAAAGAAGCCCAACACAACTATCAACCAAATAATAGAGTTCATTAACCACTAATTCACCTGTAAACATCAGGTTAACAACGTAAAACAATGCCAAAACTAGATGGAACAGGCCCCGAAGGACAAGGTGCTAAAACGGGCCGACGATTAGGCTGCTGCAGCAAGCTTAACGACAAGGAGAAACTGGATAAACTAGGAAAAGGCATGGGTAAAAAGCATCATTCTGGTGGCGGTGAAGGACACGGAAAGCGCTTAAAGTACGATTCACCCAACAGCTAGAATTCTGCATTTTAATATCATACCAACGTATAACATCTTAACTACTTTTTATGAAAAAGAGAATTGCAATCCCCGTTGAGGGAGATATGCTATCGGCACACTTTGGCCATTGCCAAGCATTTGCGTTTGTTGACATCGAAAACAACAACGTTACCAATATCACCATGATGGATCCTCCAGAGCATCAGCCAGGCACATTCCCACGCTGGGTTGCGGCCAACGGAGCAACCGATGTTATTGCTGGTGGAATGGGTGCACGTGCCATTGAGCTGTTCAACCAGAATGGCGTAAACGCCTTTGTTGGCGCCCCAATCAAAACTCCTAAGGAGCTGGTTGAGGATTTTCTTGCCAACAAGCTTTCCCTTAACGCAAACTACTGCGACCATAAAGAGGGCGAAGAGCATCATGGCTGCCACCACTAACCCCATTCTTAGCAGCCAGTGCAAGGAGTGCTTCATAAAAACCTATCAGCTCATAGCCAATAGGCTAGCTCTTTCTATCAACATACAGGACGAGCTATGGAGCTATCTAGACCATCTGGTTGCCAAAAACGGGATTTCCAGTCCAGAAATTCAACGGGAGCTGAGCCTAAAGCTCAGCTCTCTTACTGGTATCAGCGACTTTTTTGAGGCCGAGAAGCAGCAAAGCAACGCACTAGCAGCAGAACTTTACGCCGACTGGAAGCCACGCGTTCTATTGGCACGCAATCCGCTAAACATAGCCCTTAGGCTATCCATAGCTGGCAACATTATGGACTATGGCGCCAATAGCAGCTTTAGCGTTACCGATAGCATTGGCAAAGCGCTAATGGCAAACTTTGCCATAGACCACAGCAAGGAGCTTTTTAGCCGGATTAAATCAGCCAAAAACATACTATTCCTTGGCGATAACGCAGGCGAGATTGTTTTTGATAAGCTGCTTATTGAGGTTATTAACCAGCAAAATATAACCTACGTGGTTAGGGGTGGCAACGCCCTAAACGATGCTACGCTTACCGATGCCACCGATGTTGGCCTTACCGACATTGTGCCCGTTATTACTAACGGCTACAACGCCCCATCAACGCTACTTAACAAGTGCAGCGATGAGTTTAAAAATGCCTACCAGCTGGCCGACCTTATTATAGCCAAAGGGCAAGGGAACTTGGAGGGTTTGCTTGTAGAGAACGACCCTCGAATTTTCTTTCTCCTGATGGTTAAGTGCAGCGCCATTGCTAAAGCCCTTGGCGTAGAGAAAGGAAGCTTTATTGTTGCCAATAAGTTGCTAGTTAAGCAACGAGACAAAACAACCGAATCAACATATCCTAATGATTAGTAAATCCCCACTTAAAATAGCCATTGCAAGCGGAAAGGGAGGAACGGGAAAAACGCTGCTATCAACAAATCTAGCAGCCTACCTAAGCGAATTTGAACCAACCCTTTTGGTTGATTTAGATGTGGAAGAGCCCAACGATGCGCTATTTATTAACGCACCGCTGCTTAGCACAGCCAATCAGCATAAAATGATTCCCGTTTGGAACGAGCAGGAGTGCATACTCTGCGGCAAGTGCGCCCGCGTTTGCAAGTTCCATGCTGTGGTGAGGCTAGGCAAAACCATTAGCGTTTTTAACCAGCTATGCCACAGCTGCTACGCCTGTTCTGAGCTTTGCCCAACCAACGCGCTACCCATGCAAACCCACAAGATGGGCGAAACTAGGTTCTTTGAGAAGGGAAACCTTAGCTTTATTGAGAGCCGTTTAGTGGTTGGCGAAGAGCAAGCCGTTCCGCTAATAAATAAAACGCACAGCATAGCGCAGCAAAAGTACAACCACATAAAAACGCACCTTTTGGACTGCCCTCCGGGAACATCGTGCCCAGTTGTTGCTGCAACAAAAGATGCGCACTACGTTATACTAGTAACCGAACCCACACCCTTTGGCCTTAACGACCTAGCACTTGCGGTTGAAACCATGCGCCAGCTAGGGAAAGATTTTGGCGTGGTAATAAACCGCGAAGGACACGGCAACTCCAGCGTAAAGGAGTACTGTCAACGCGAGCAGATACCAGTAATTGCCTCCATCCCATTCCAAAGGGAAATTGCGGAGCTATACTCCACCGGACAACTGGTTTACAGCACAATACCCGCAGTAAGACAAGCGCTTGAGCAAATAGCCCTAGTAATTAAAGAGAAAGGAGCCGCGCAATGAAAGAGATTGTTATACTATCGGGTAAAGGGGGAACAGGAAAAACATCCATAACCGGAGCTTTTGCTGTGCTTGCAGGGCAACAGGCCATTATTGCCGACTGCGATGTTGACGCCGCCAACATGCATCTTTTGCTGGCGCCCGACTTTGCAGAAAGAAGCGATTTCTACAGCGGCGAGCTAGCTGTTATAGACTCTAACAAGTGCACTCAATGCGGCATATGCGCATACAAGTGCCGCTTTGGGGCGTTTAGCCTTAGCAATGGCACATACGTTCTTGACCCTCTTAGCTGCGAGGGATGTGGCTACTGCCAAATAACTTGTCCTGAAGGTGCAATTAGCCTTGTACCCCGTAAAGCGGGACAGGTGTTTGTTTCAACCACCAAAGTGGGCAGCACCATGGTACATGCAAAGCTGGATATTGGCGCTGAAAACTCAGGCAAACTAGTTGCCAAGGTTAAAAATAGCGCACAGGAGCTGGCTAAGCTAAAGCACAAAGAGCTTGTTATTGTTGATGGCTCCCCTGGCATTGGATGCCCAGTAGTATCATCGCTTGCTGGGGCTAGCTACGTGGTACTGGTTACTGAACCAACCGTATCGGGACTACACGACTTGGAGCGAATAGCCGGAGTAATACAGAAGTTCCGCATCCCCATGGGCTGTATCATTAATAAGTTTGATATAAACCCTGAAATGAGCACCCAAATAAGCCATTTTATAAGCAGCAATGGCATTGATTACCTAGCAAACATTCCGTTCGACCCCAGCTTTACCAAAGCCATGGCCGACGCCAAAACCATAGTAGAAACACAATCGCCAGCAAAGTCCATTCTCGAAGAGGTTTGGGCAACGCTAACCAAAAAACTCATAAACTAATATCAACATGAAAATAGCTTTCACAGCAGCAGGCACAACATGGGACTCGCAAATAGACTCCCGATTTGGCCGCACAGAGTTCATTGTAATCCTAAACGAGGAAACCCAGCAACTTGAGGTTATTGACAATAGCTCAATAAAAAACGAAGCCCACGGCGCAGGTACTGCAACAGCTCAAAAAATGTACGAGCTAAAGCCCGATGTGCTAATTACAGGCAATGGCCCAGGCGATACCGCAGCAACAGCACTCAAGAATTTAAACATGAAAATTTTTGTTGATGCCCATAACCTAACGCTACAGCAGGCCTACAATAGCTACAAAAGCGGCAGCCTTAAGCAACTATAACTAGAGTCAGAAAAACCGAAATACTGTTTCAGAATATGAATCCCATTGCAAAAATTGAGCTCCCCGGAGTAAAGAACATCATTGTTGTGGCCTCAGGGAAAGGAGGCGTTGGAAAATCAACCGTATCATCGAACCTAGCCATTGCGCTAACCCGCAACGGGTTTAAAACGGCTTTGGTTGATGCTGATATCTTTGGCCCATCAATCCCAAAAATGTTTGGCATTGAGAACGAGCAGCCAGAGGTTAAACGCGAGGGCGAGAAGGAGCAAATGTTCCCTATTGAGAAGTACGGCGTAAAGATTATGTCCATTGGGTTCTTTGTAAAGAACAACCAAAGCCTAATTTGGCGAGGCCCAATGGCTGCCAACGCCCTATCGCAGCTGCTAGAGAACACTCAGTGGGGCGATATTGACTACATGGTTATAGACTTCCCTCCCGGCACAAGCGACATACAGATAACTGCCGTACAGAAGTACGCTATTTCTGGAGCCCTTATAGTAACAACCCCTCAGGAGATTGCGCTAAACGATGCCCGCAAAGCCGCATCCATGTTCCGCAATCCCGATGTTAACGTGCCTATCCTAGGTGTTGTTGAGAACATGTCGTGGTTTACCCCACAGCCCCACCCCGAGGAAAAGTACTTTATTTTTGGACAAGATGGAGGCGAAACTTTAGCCAAAGAGTACAACACCAAGCTACTAGGACAAATTCCATTGGTAACAGAGGTTGGTGAAGCCGCAGGCAAAGGGATGAGCGTTTACAGCCAAGCCAACAAACTTGTGGTTGATGCGTTTGACAGCATCACGGAACAACTTGTTGCAACAGCTGTGCTAAAATAGGATTGCCCATTGGTTATGCAAGCACTACAGGCATCCTCTTTTATCAGCCTCAACCACTGCTTTTAATACCCCCCAAAAAAGTATTAGCCCCAATGCGTAATGCGTTGGGGCTAATATATCTATAAAAAAGTTATAGCAAAGGGAACAAGTCTATAGTTCAAGTCTTTTTTTATCCCGATAGTTATTCCAAAACTTCAATAACTCAATGTTGTTTTTCTCATTAATTCTGTAAAAAAGAGTGATTTGCTTACAAACAATACATTCCCTTATGCCTTCAAATTTAGAAACCTTATGTTTCACTCTTCCAATCATTAAAAGATTAATTAACGACTCCGTTTTCTCAATAAATTCTTCAGCCTCCTTGAGCGTCCATTCCTTTAATAAATAATCTATATTAGCGGAGTAATCAGATTCAGCCTCCTCTGTCCAGATTATCTGTCTCATTTAATCAATGTTGGATATTTTTGGCGCATTCTTTTCATCACATCTTCGTGAGCAGAAACTCTACCTTCGTCAACATCTTTCAAGGCTCGTTCTATTCCTGATTTTAGTTCTAAACTTTCATCAGAATTATTCACGTAGGACAAAAAAAACCTATAAACTTCTTCCAGTTGCTCGGCTTTTAGACTGTCTATACGCCTAAAAAGTTCCAACTTTATTTCTGCAGTATTCATGAGTATTCTTTTATCTCTTACAAATTTAACGCTAAAACAATCGTTTTTGTTCTCATTTAAGAAATTAAATTTCACGTCAATACCCCCAAAAAAAGTAGTAGCCCCAATGCGTAATGCGTTGGGGCTTTTATTTTGGGAGGGAGAAACTTCTGTCTCCTAGTTAAAGAAGCGCCCAACCTTATTAATGGCCGATGGTAGGGCAAAAACCACAACCCTATCGTAAGCGCTAATCACGGTGTCGCCCTTGGCAATAAAGGACTTATCGCCTCGTACAACGCCACCAATAATGGCATCCTTGGGAAAGTTAATATCCTTAATGCGCCCTTTAGTTGCAGGCGAACCGGGCTTAACTATAAACTCTATAACCTCGGCATCGGAACCTGTAAGGCACTTAATGGCCGATACGTCGGTGCTCATGGTATAACGGAAAATACGGCTAGCTGTAATTAGCTTTTTGTTAATAACGGTATCAATACCAATACTTTCCGCCAGCTTAATGTAGTCGATATTCTCAATCTCGGCAATAGTTTTCTTCACACCTAAACGCTTGGCAACCATACAGGAAAGGATGTTGGTCTCGGAGTTGCCCGTAACGGCAACAAAGGCGTCCATGTACTCAAGTCCTTCCTCTATTAGCAAATCGGTATTACGGCCATCGCCCTGAATAACCAGCGTATTCTTGAAGTAGTTAGCTAGGCGGCTGCTCTTCTCCTTATCCTCCTCAATGAGCTTAATGTTTACGTGCTTCTCCAGGTCGCTGGCAATACGAACGGCAATGCGGCTTCCTCCTAGAATCATAAGATTGTGCACATCGATATTGGTTTTGCCCGAGTACTTGAGCATATCGCCAATACCGCCCTGATTGGCAATAACATACACTAAATCGTTAACCTTAAACTGGTCGTTGCCCCGTGGAATAATGGTTTCGCCCTCGCGCGATATGGCCACTGCACGGTACTCAAGGTTCCGGTGGTCTTTTGTTGCCTGTAGCAAGGTTTGGTCTATAACGGGGGCATCCTCCTCCAAGCGGAATACCGCTAGGGAAAGCTTTCCACCAGAAAAATCGACATACTCCGTAGAACTAGTTTGGCCTAACAGACCAATAACCTCTCGAGCAGCAAGCTTCTCAGGGTAAATTAGGGAATCGATACCCAGATTAAGGAAAATCTCCTTGTTGTTGGGCAGTAGGTACTCATTATTATCAATACGGGCAATAACCTTTTTGGCACCCAAACGCTTAGCCAGCGTGGCCGAAATAATGTTTGTCTCCTCCGAGTGGGCTACAGCAATAAACAGATCGGCCTTTTTTATATTGGCCTCCTTAAGCGCAGCAATAGAGGTAGCAGAGCCAACAACTGTTATAAGATCGGAACTTGAGGCTATTTCGTCCAACTTCTCAGCATCGGGATCAATTACAGTAATCTCATGATACTCGTTCGAAAGCATTTTAGCCAAATGGGTTCCAACCTCGCCTGCACCCGCAACAATAATATTCATCTAAGTATTAGCTAGTTCAAATGTACTATAACATTAACAAACAACGCAAAAAAATAGCGCAAAACCAACTTGCAAAGTAAACTTAAAAAAGCGGAGATTATACCATTTAATGCTTAAAAGTGACCGATAGGTAGCGATTTGGGATAACAGCTTCCCTTCCATTTGCCAAAGGAGCACTAATTGGTTCCAAGAGAGTAATAACCATTGCTTAGTGTATGCCAGTAACGTGTTTGATCTGGACTAAAAGAGGCAAATATTAGCGTGGCATTCCATGCGGGTACCGATGAATCAACAATAACAACTCGTGGGGAAAAGAGCCTTGCCAGCGCACGTGGTTTTAGCTTGCACAGGTGGCTCACAACAAGGTAATCAACCTCTAGGGGCTTTACTGCTCGTTTGTGCGATAGAGTATCACCTAGAGGAATGGCAATGGTACTGCCCTTAAAATCGGCAAACAGAACACCTGGTGCTTGTGCAAAACTGGTACTTCTAAGTAGCTGAGGAAGATTGGTTGTATCGCTAATAAGGGAGTAGTGCGCAGCAGAGAAACTGCCCCTACTAGCTAGATATTTACCTAGCAAGAACTTACGCTGCTGCTCATTCCTATACAAAGTGCTATCAACCAGAACAACAGCACTACCACAATCAACAAAAGCGAATGCCGATTTACCATAAGAGCTAAAAATAAGAACCTCGGCACTCTTACGCTGCTCTATCTTTTTAAAGGCCGTTTCACCTGTAAACACAGCAATAACCAAAAGGAAAATGGCAAGATGCTTTACCCTGCGTGTAAATACCCACCAAATAGCAAATACAAACAATAGCATGAGTAATGCAAACTGCAAGCCGCTTAAATGCAGCCCATGCAAAGTTGCTCCTGGAGCGGATTCAACAGCTGCAAGACACTTGTTTAGCAAAAAAATAGAACCGTTAGAGAGCCAGCCAATAATATTGGATAGAATTGGAATAGGAGCCAACAAATACAATGCAATTAGGAGGTAAAGCGATACCGTAGCCAACGGAACGGCAAAAATGTTGGTGACCCAAAAATAGGATGGGAACTGGTTAAAGTAGAAAATGCTGATAGCCGTTGTTCCCAGCTGAGCAGCAACAGAAACCACAAGAAGTTCCCAAAACCAATTTGCAATTCTATTGGTGGGGCTTACTATGCCTCCAAGCAATGGTGTGAACACTAGGATTGAGAACACTGCTAGGTAAGAGAGCTGAAACCCTATCTCCACTAAATTAAAGGGATTAAGAACTAACAGAACAAATGCCGAGGCCGATAGCGTATTAAAGATGCTGGATCGCTTAGCTGTAATCTCAGCTAATGCAACCATTGAAAACATAAATGCAGAGCGCTGCACCGATGGCGATAACCCTGTTAGCACCGCAAAGAACCATAGAAACAGAATAAGAACAACAAAACGTACAAATCTGCCTACTCTGGTGCGTTTAAACGAGGCAAGTATCCATGAAAGCAGCACAAACAGAAGCCCTACATGCAAACCCGATACTGCCAACAGGTGCATTGCCCCTGAGCCAGAGTAAACACGTCGTGTCTCATCGTCGAGTAGGGTTTTGTAGCCAATGGAAAGCGCCGAGGCCACTGCCAATTCCTGATCTTTTAATCCTGCTTCCCGTAAAAGGGTAATCATTTTCTCCTGCAGCGTGTATGCAAACGCAAATATGGGATTACCATTTGAGCCAAGCATGTGCCAAGTATCGGCCCGGACAAAAGCAGTGGAGAATATTCCCCTTCTAGCCAAATAACTTTTATAGCTAAACTCTCCTGGGTTCTGGGGTTGCGATGGGTAGGTGGGAATTATTCGTAACGCAAGCACATCGCCATATAACAAATTATACGCGCTGCTATCATCCTGAGCAAAGTATAGCAACATATGCTCATTAATAGGATAAAAAAGTCCATTGCGCCACTCCCCTTGCAGCTTCACCTGTACGCGGATGCTCCGCTCCCTTACTACAGGGGGTTCTACTAGCCTTGCCACAACGTTATAAACCTCTCCCTCTATTAATGTGCTTGTTGTGGGTCTAAGAGCAACCAAAGAGTAGCCCACAGAAAAAAGAAATATATTTAGCACAATGCCATACACATGTCTAAAAGCCCATTTTCGGGAAATGAATAGGGCAATAAAAACAATGCAGAAAAGAGCTATTGCCAGAATAAAAATATGGACGGGCTCCACAACTGGTGCAACAAAAAGTGCAACACCAATACCTGCTACCAATGGTATTAGCAAGCGGAAAAAGGGAATCTCTTTATAGCTCTGCGGGTATCCCATAAACTACTACTGCATTTTAACATACTCGTAAACATTAAATTACGAATTACAAAAAAGCGAGTCAAGCAGATAATCCCCCGTAACGCATTTGGTTGAAATAAAAAAACATCCACAGTATTTGTTGTGGATGTTTTGCGTTGTAATGTGCTGTATAGCCTATGCTAACCTAAACTTATAGTCGATAGAAAACCTACCTTTTGTTATACCTGCAAGCTTATTACGAAGTAGCTGCCTTCTGATAGGAGAAACCTTGTCGGTAAACAGGATACCCTCAAGATGATCGTACTCATGCTGAACAATTCTAGCCCTAATACCACTAAACACCTCTTCGTGAGGCTCAAAATTCTCATCGAGGTACTGTATGCGTATAACATCGTCGCGCTCCACATCCTCCCTAAGGTTTGGAATGCTAAGGCACCCTTCGTTAAAGAGCTTTTTCTCACCAGAGCGCTCAACAATCTTGGCATTGATAAAAACCCTTTTAAAATCCTTCACCTCTTCGTCATCCTCCTCAAAAGGGGTAGCATCAATAACAAAAAGGCGAATGGAGAGCCCTATTTGTGGAGCAGCCAACCCTACACCATCGGAATGGTACATGGTCTCGAACATATCGTTGATAAGCTCTTTGATGTTTGGATACTCTGGGGTTATGTCCTGTGCAACCTTGCGCAAAACCGATGATCCGTAAATGTAAACTGGTCTAATCATTGCAAAACCTATTTCTGGTAATCTAAAAACGATTGTAAAATAATAGCGGCACTAATTGTATCGGCAAGCGCCTTATTCTGCCTATCCTTCTTTTTAACCCCGCCCTCTATCATTGCACGATGCGCAAGCACTGAGGTAAACCTCTCGTCGGCAAGGTGAATGGGTATTTCGGGGAAAACCTTTTTTAGTCGGTTAATTAGCGGATTGATATACTTAACAGCTTCGGAGGGCTGATTGTTCATCTGCTTGGGGTACCCTATTACTAAGGCCTCAAGGCTTTCCGTTTTAAGATAGTTGGTAATAAAAGCCTCAACTTGGGCTGTACCTACAGTTGTTATACCGTTTGCAATCATCTTTAACGGATCGGAAACGGCAATGCCTGTTCGCTTACGGCCCACATCAAGTGCTAGAATTCGTCCCAAGTGCAAAATTTTTGCACAAAGGTAACAAAGAAAGTTGAGAATTAGCGTGTAAACAGGAAAAGAGAGGGCTAGGGTAATCTTACTCGTCGCGCTTATTGCACATAAGCAGATGCTCAACAAACATGTCGCGCCTATCGGACGGAACGGGTATGGTGTAGTTCCCCTCCAAAAGCACAACGCCCTTGTTCTTCTGGAACTCTTTAACCATACGTAAATTGATTAGCGTATCGTGCGACACTCTAAAAAAGTACCTATCGTCTATAAGCTGTTCCAGCTCTGGAATGGTTTTAGTGGTTCGGACCTCCGAGTCACTCACGGAAATGATAGAGGTTGCATCGGCAACCGATGCAAAGCAAACCACCTCGCGAACATCGATATAAATTAGTCCCCCTTTAAGGTTGGGTAGTGCAAGCTTATAGGGAATAACCGACTTAAGATTTTCGAAAAGTGCGTAGTAACGCGCGCGGCTACTCATTTTGGCCTTTCTATTCTCCCTTACCTTACCAACGGCTCGCTCTAGCTCGTCAATATCTATTGGTTTTAAAATATAATCTACAGCGCTAAACCTAAACGCCTTAATGGCGTACTGGTTGTATGCGGTAATAAAGATTACGTCGAAGGTTCTATCGGGATAGCTCTGTAGAAAATCGAAACCAGACCCCTTTGGCATTTCAATGTCAAGAAAAACCACATCGGGATTAAAATGCTTAACCACATCAAGAGCCTCTTCGCCCGAACGGGCAACTGCAACCACCTCTACGTCGGAGCAAACCTGACTTAGTAGGAGTTCTAACGATCGGATGGCAGCAACCTCATCGTCAACAAGAATTGCTCTTAGCATAGGCTCTTTTTTATTCTAAGTTAGCAGCTTATTTTGAAAATAGGCGAGTATTTCTACCCAATAGTTTCTAAGTAATTACTTTGGCATATAGCGTGAGTAGTCGGGTTCTGTATCTATTTCTTGCTCACGCTCAACAGTAGGTTCGAATTTGTAGGGCTTTGATGAAGCGCTCACCTTGAATTTACTCACCATAGTAGGATCGTACACATTTAGCAAGCGCTTATACAGATTGGGGTGCGACAGGAATTTTTCGGCAAACCAGCGCCAGAAACTGGCATCGGTTTTCTCCTGGTTGATGTAGGCCTCAAGGTTCAACTCACGGTAAATGAGCTTGCCTCCAGCCAGCATCAACAAGCCGTTTATGGCTCCCTTGGGGTTAAAAAACTTACCTATATTGTCGCAAGTAAGCTCACATCCCCTGTGGTATGCTGGGGCAAGGAAAGGTATAATTGCAGATGGAGCTAAGATTAGCTCCTTTAGAAAGTGGTTGCGCTTGATGTGTCCCAGTTCATGGGCAATTACAAACTCCACAGTATCCTTATCGCCTTGGTAGTAAGCCTCCAACAAATCGGAATAAATCACAACATAATTTGAGTTGAAAAACTTTTTTGAGAATGCATTTAACGAACCTCCTGCTTGCAGTAGGTAAACGTGTGGAGTGCGCTTAATTCCTAATCGGTAAGAGCAGTCTCTCACAATTTTATATATCTCGGGAAGCTGCTTCTCACTAAGCTTTACCGAAAAACTTTTTATAAGCCCAACAAAAAGACCGTTACGCACAATGTATAAGAGTAAAAACACAACTAGCATGGGTATAAGAAAGGCAGCCTTGCTAATCTCTGTTGAGCCTCCTTCGGTAGCCATTGCCACAATAGCTGTAGCAATTAAAGCGTACAGCACCACACTAACAATCAATCGCACAGCAAAGTATGCCTTCTCCTTTGTGCTCACCTCATAAAAACCTAAAGAGTCGTTCATAAAAAGTAAAAATATTATGTTTAAAGAGTTGGTTGCCTTAATGTAAAATGGATATAAAACTACTAATAATACATCATTTTACAATGAATGTTCATAGTCCAAAAGGCTGCTTTAACTACTATTAACGCTAGAAAAATGGGTGTAATCATTCACTTGCTCGCAAAACTCCCTAAGCACTTAAACTTTGAGCCGTAAGACGTTGGTAGCCTAATTATAAGGAGAAAAAATGTTAGTTAAATTTAACACTTCCCTTTCACTGATAATGAGTTAATAGAACCCAACAATAGTAAGTTCGTGAAATACTTGTAAAGGGAAGTACTTTTTATTTGTTGAATTCAACTATTGCTCCATCATACGCTTTAGCAATACTAACCATATCATCCCAAACAGATCTAGCTATTCCCCAACGGTTCTCCACCCTGTCCCAACTTTTGTTAGTATGGCTCACAAGGGTAGTTAGGGTGATAGTTGCATTTTGCTCCCCAGATACAATAACGTTGACCCTCACCATCCAAGCAGGATCTGATGTTCCTTTAATCCTATACTCCTCGGTATTAATCACACCTAAATCTTTACTCTCGAATTTTATAAAATGGTTGTACCTAACTAATAATTGCCCTATTTTTCTGTAGGCGTCGCTATAACTATCGGAGGTTTTGATTATTATTACGCTATCTCCTCTTCTACTCAAGGTATCCTGCGCAGTGGCGCCAAAAAAGAGAAAAGATAGAGTCATCAATAGGAATAAGTTTTTCATGGCTTTCAATTTTATAAATTTAAACATCTAACTTTCAATAAAATGTTACTTCTAAATATACTAAAAACCATTTAATATAAATTGAGCAATAAATCTATTTCATTGATTTACAATACCAGCCTACTCCGCCTTGAGAACACCATATTTAGGAATGCTAATGGTAACCCGAGTACCTGTGGCTTTACCAAAACCGTCGCAAAGATCTTCGTACTTAATCTCGAAACGCTCCGGGTACAGGCTATTGAGCAAATCGATGCGCTGCGATGTGATTTGTAACCCGTGAGATTTATGCTCGGACATTTTAGCTTTACGAATCTCCTCGGCTGCTTTACGCCCAATTCCATCATCGTGAATTGCACAAAAGATGTAACGCTTATTCTCGGTAATGCCAATCTTTACAATCCCCGACTGATTATCCTTAAGCATAATACCATGCCAAATGGCATTCTCTACAAAAGGCTGAATGAGAAGCGTTGGAACCTCAAAGTCTAAAAGCAGCTCACTGGCAACGCTAATCTCAAAGCTAAACTTCCCTTCCAATCTAAGAGCTTCCAGCTCAAGGTAGAGGCGCAAAGCATCAATTTCGTCGCGGAGCTTAATGGTTGGACTCTGGGAGTTGTCTAAAGTCATACGCATAAGACGGGCAAACTTAGTTAAGTAGCGATGCGAACTTATGGTATCCTTCTCAAGAATGTAAAGCTGAATAGAGTTTAGCGTATTAAATATAAAGTGAGGATTCATTTGCTGGCGCAAGGACTGCTGCTTATACAATGCGATATTGCTTAGTAGCTTGTTGCGCTTATATATTTCTCTCATTCTTGCTTTATATACAAGAATAAACAATGCTGTAAGTACTCCTCCTAGCAAAAAGAGGAACCAAATGCGCTGCCAAATTGGAGGTAATATGGTAAAGTTTACCACACCCGATTGGGTGCTCCATTGCCCATCTACATTCATTGCTTGTACCTCGAATGTATATGAACCGGGGCGAAGCGCACTGTAACGGCAGCTATTATTGTAGGTATATACCCAAGTTGTATCAAAACCGCCAATTCTAAAGCGGTAAGGAACCTTCCCCATATGCTTATACGATAACCCAACATATTCAAAGCTTAGGTTATTCTGGTTGTATGCAAATTTGCGATCGATATTAGCAAAATTAACTTCCTGATTATTAATCATAAGGCTTGTTACCAATACCTTAGGAACTGGCAAAACGCTAGACTCAGCTTGCAATGAAAAAAAAGCTAATCCCTTAGTGGTACCAACGTAAACCTTACCATCATATACAAAAACAGATCTTACATCGTTAGATGGCAATCCATTGGATGAGGTATAATTCTTAATAGTAACGTTGCCATCAGAACGCGGAACAATACGAGACAGCCCATCGTTTGTTGAAGCCCAAACACCCGATTCGTGGTAAAATAGCTGCTGCACAGTATTTGAAGCAAGCCCATCGCGTGTAGTTATTTGCCATATTGAGTCGCCGCCTAGAACCAAGACTCCATGCCCTGCTGTGGCTAGCCAAAAGCGCTCAGAGTTGGGCTCCTTCACAATGCTATTAATCTGATTGGTAAGCAGTGAGTTATTGGCACCTAAGTACTCGTACTTTGCATTACGATAACGCCAGAGTCCATTAATAGTTCCAAACAGAATGGAACCATCAGATTGTTGGGCAATAGAGAATACCAACGCCGAAAAATCGTGCTGATCATTTGATGAGTAAACCAGCTTATCGGAATTGTAGTGCGATACTCCCCTAACTGTTGCAAACCAATAGCCCCCCTCCTGTGCCTTTATCATTTGTCGCATGTACAGCATCTTATCCAGTTTAAGCGAAGGAGAGTTACTGTAAACCTTACCATTGTTGATATAGTAAACACTAGAGCCAGTGCCTACGTAAGCACCCGTCTCCTTATCGTCGGAAACAATGAATCGAACAGCAGTACCAATGGCTTGCGACGATGGAACCATAAGGTGCTGAACCGTTTCTCCGGAGATAATACTTACGAAACCCTTCTCGTAACCAGCATAAATCCCATCCTTGTTAACCATAACTTCCGCTACCCTATTGTCGTGCAATCCATTCTCCTTTGTGTAGGTAAGCACATTAATATCGGGGGAATACAAAACCCCATCCGATAGGGTTGTAAACCAGTAAGCATTATCCCTATCGCAAAGTACCGATGAAACCTGAACATCGGAAAGGATTGACAAGAGTGGCTTATCCAAAAAGGATTTATAGGGATAAGATTCAAGTCCTCCGCCCAAATTGGAGATCCAAAGCTGATTCTGCCTATCCAGCCCCAGCCAAATAATATCGTTGACATAGGTTTTACGCTCGGTTATCAGCCCATTTTTTATGCGAAAAAGGTACCTGTTAAAGGAAAAAACCACGCTGGAATCGGGCATACGCTCAAAAAAGGCATGGCTAATGTTTATTGATGACTGACCTATTAAATCGTGTAACGACATCCGAAACTGCTGATTATCATCAATATAAATTATATCGTACGTTGGTGCGTTCTGTGGATTGGAAACCAGCACCTGTCCATTGGGTAACCCTTCGGCAACCAGCTCTCCCTGAGCAAATAGCTGATTTTGCCGCTGGTATATACCATCGTTAGAAACCGATATAAGGCCAAATTTTCTGAGCCCCATAAACACCTCGTCGGCAGCGCTTACATAGAATGACTTTTTTAGGGGTCCCCTACTTGATGGAAGATGTGCTTGAATTTTATTGTTAAAGGGATAGTTAACGATACGGCCCTTGCTAAAGTAGCAAAGCTTACCAGAGTTACTTACAAACCATAATCGCCCCCTTTTATCGTCGTATATTTCGAATATGGTATTATCTACAAGCCCATCCTCAAGAGATAAGTTTGTAAACTGGTAGCCATCAAAGCGGCTCACACCGTTACCTGTTGCAAACCATATATATCCTAGAGAGTCTTGAATAACATGGTACACATCAGATGAAGGAAGGCCCTCATCAACAGTGTATTTATGAAATACTGGTGAAGGATTCTGGGCATAACCTTTAGCTATTCCAATGGCTACAACTACTGCTAAAAGTAGAGCATACTTTACTATCGCTAAGTACTTGCTACGCATTGCTGTTTAGGTTGTTCTTTAACTAGGGTTTTTCCAAAATTAGACAAAAGCCGGGCAATACCAAGAGTAGTGTAAAAAAAAGAGGGGCAACGTGTGCCCCTCTTTCATATAAAGTTTTAGCTATAAATTACTTAGTGTAATCTAGTGAAGCCATGCGAAGGTATGAGTTGTACCTCCAGCGTGCGTTATCCTCTGCAGCTTTGAATAGCTCTTCAGCCTCAGCAGGGAACGATTTCTGAAGCGCAGTGTAGCGAACCTCACCTTTCAAGAATTCTTGGAACTTGCTCCAATCTGGCTCCTTAGAGTCAAGTTGGAATGGGTTCTTGCCTTCGGCTTCAAGCATTGGGTTGTAACGGAACATGCTCCAGTAACCAGACTTAACCGCCTCTTTAGCTTCGTTTTGAGAAGCGCCCATACCATGTTTTAAACCGTGGTTAATACATGGAGAGTAAGCTATAATTAGAGATGGTCCTGGGTAAGCTTCTGCCTCTTTAAGGGCTTTGAAGTACTGGTTGTGATCGGCACCCATACAAACCTGTGCTACGTAAACGTAACCATAGGTCATGGCCATCATACCAAGATCTTTCTTGCGAACGCGCTTACCAGAGGCAGCAAATTTAGCAACCGCAGCAACTGGGGTTGATTTTGAAGCCTGTCCACCGGTGTTAGAGTAAACCTCGGTGTCCATAACTAGGATGTTAACATCCTCGCCTGAGGCAAGAACGTGGTCTAGTCCACCAAATCCGATATCGTAAGCCCAACCATCGCCACCAAAGATCCACTGTGACTTCTTAATGAAGTACTGCTTAAGAGCAAGAAGCTCCTTAGATAGCCCATCGTTAAGACCTTCAAGAACGGTGATAAGCTTTGCTGATGCAACCTTAGAACCTTCAGCATTATCGCGATTCTCAATCCACTCTTTCATGGCAGCCTTAGCCTCGTCGCTATAGCTTCCTTCAAGAGCAGCTTGTAGGCGCTCGGTAATGCGTGAACGCATTTTGTTAACACCAGTAGCCATACCAAATCCGTACTCGGCATTGTCCTCAAATAGCGAGTTAGCCCAAGCAGGACCTTGACCCTCCTTGTTTGCACAGTATGGAGTAGATGGAGCAGAACCACCGTAGATAGAAGAGCATCCGGTAGCGTTAGCAACCATCATACGGTCACCATATAGCTGGGTAATAGTTTTGATGTATGGGGTTTCGCCGCAACCAGCACAAGCACCAGAGAACTCGAATAGTGGTTGAGCAAACTGGCTATTCTTAACGCTCTTCTCTTTACCAAGAACATCTTTGTAGCCAACCTTCTCGTGCATGTATTCAAAGCGCTCAGCTTCTGCCATTTGGCTCTCAAGAGGCTTCATGAATAGAGCCTTGTTTGGAGCAGGGCAAATATCGGCACAGTTACCGCAACCAGAGCAGTCTAGCGCGCTAACCTGAATGCGGAAGTTGTACTCCTTAATTCCACCTTTACCCTTAACGGTAACGGTTCCTTCTGGAGCATTTGCCAACTCCTCATCGGTAAGAAGGAAAGGACGAATAGCAGCATGAGGACAAACGTAAGCACACTGGTTACACTGAATACAGCTCTCTGGCTGCCACTCAGGAACGTTAACAGCAATACCACGCTTCTCGTACTGAGTTGTACCTGCAGGGAAAGTACCATCCTCACGACCAAGGAATACGCTTACAGGAAGATCATCGCCACCAAGGTTGTTAATAGGAGTAACAACATTGTTGATGAAATCTGGTGCATTTGGATTAACATGAGCTGGTTCTACCTCAAGGTTTGCCCATTCTGCAGGAACTTCAATTTTAACAACATCGCCACCACGTTCAACAGCAGCGTAGTTCATGCGAACAATATCTTCACCTTTACGGCCAAAGTCTTTATCAATAGCTTTCTTCATCGACTTAACGGCAAGGTCGTAAGGAATTACCTCCGAAATCTTGAAGAAAGCGCTCTGCATGATGGTGTTGGTACGGTTACCAAGACCAATCTCCTCTGCAATAGCAGTAGCGTTAATAACGTAGAAGTTAACCTCTCTCTTTGCAAGTACCCTCTTAACAGAGTTAGGTAGCTTAGCTTTGGTTTCTTCTACATCCCATATGCTGTTTAAAAGGAAAGTACCACCCTTGCGGATACCACGTAGCATATCGTACTTGTTTAAGTAAGATGGAACGTGGCAAGCAACAAAGTCAGGAGTACCAACTAGGTATGGCGAACGAATTGGCTTATCGCCAAAACGAAGATGCGAAGTGGTTACACCACCCGACTTTTTAGAGTCGTATGCAAAGTATGCTTGGCAGTACTTATCGGTGTTCTCACCAATAATCTTGATTGAGTTCTTGTTAGCACCTACGGTACCATCGGAACCTAAACCGTAGAACTTACCTTGGAAAGTACCTTTATCGGCAAGGCTAACCTCCTCACCAACAGGTAGCGACTTAAAGGTAACATCATCTACAATACCAACTAAGAATTGGTTCTTAGGCTCTTTCATCTTTAGGTTCTCAAATACTGCTAGCATTTGAGCAGGAGTGGTATCCTTAGAACTTAAACCGTAACGACCACCAACAATAATAGGGGCATTCTCTCTTCCGTAGAATAGATCCTTGATATCTAGGTATAGAGGATCGCCGTTAGCACCTGGCTCCTTAGTACGGTCTAGTACAGCAATGCGTTTTACACTCTTTGGGAACGCTTTAAAGAAGTGCTTTGCTGAGAATGGACGGTATAGGTGAACTGCAATAAGACCAACCTTTTCGCCTTTAGCAACAAGGTGATCTACAACCTCTTTAATTGTATCGGTAACAGAACCCATTGCAACGATGATGTTCTCTGCATTAGGATCACCATAGTAGTCGAATAGGTCGTACTTACGGCCAGTAAGCTTAGATAGCTCTGCCATATAGTGCTCTACAGTCTCAGGGATTGCATCGTAAAACTGATTAGCCGCCTCACGAGACTGGAAGTAGATGTCTGGGTTTTGAGCAGTACCACGGGTTACAGGATGCTCTGGGTTAAGAGCACGGTCGCGGAATGCCTGTAGGGCATCACGATCAACTAAACCTGCTAGTTCCTCGATATCAAGAACCTCAATTTTTTGAATCTCGTGCGAAGTACGGAATCCGTCGAAGAAGTGAAGGAAAGGAACCCTAGACTTAATTGATGCAAGGTGCGCTACAGCAGCTAGGTCCATAACCTCTTGAACACTGCCAGTGGCTAGCATAGCAAAGCCTGTTTGGCGGGTGCTCATAACGTCGCTATGGTCACCAAAAATAGATAGTGCCTGTGCAGCTAAGCTACGTGCCGATACGTGAAAAACGCCAGGAAGTAACTCACCAGCAATTTTATACATATTAGGAATCATCAGCAGTAAGCCCTGCGATGCAGTAAAGGTTGATGTAAGAGCACCAGCTTGAAGAGAACCGTGTACTGCACCTGCAGCACCAGCTTCACTTTGCATTTCGACCACTCTTACGGTTTCTCCAAAAATGTTTTTTCTTCCAAAAGCTGCCCACTCATCAATATATTCAGCCATTGTGGAAGAAGGGGTGATAGGATAAATTGCGGCTACCTCGCTAAACATGTAAGCGATATGAGCAGCAGCGTAGTTCCCATCACAGGTCACAAACTTCTTGTTTTTTGCCATCTCAAAAACGGATTTTATTGGTATAGAATCACTTGCTTGTAATCGAAAAACTGAGCAAATTTAAAAGAAATAAACGAACACTTATATGTTTTACAGCAATTTGAAATGGATTTAAGGAAGTAAAAAATGGGTGCAAACGATTGAAATGGCAAATGGCACTGTGACTTAATTGCTACGCAGACGCTATTTTTAATTAAACTAAATGGAGACGATCCTTAACGAACCGTCTCCATATTTTTAAGCATATCTGTTTACTCCTATTTTAGCTCGAAGTAGCATTGTACGGAGTACTCAATTTTAATCTTCTCAAAGTCCATTTCGGGGGCAGCAATTTTGCCCGATCCCGAATTACTATATCCCCTTATCATAACGTTTGCGGTGGATGGTCTATAGCTTGGCATGTCTATTTCTCTAATAAACAACGCCCGTCCAGCCGTTTGCCCTATTGCCTGGGTTAGCTCAAGGGCTTTTTCCTTTGCTGCTTTTATGGCACTTACCTTTACTTCGCGCCTAAACTTGTCCATATTGCTATGGTCAACCCGCTCAACCGATATGTTCGAAATGCCTAACTTTTCCAGTTCAAGGTAAACCAGACCAGCCATTTTACCATTGTGAACAACAAGCTGGTACTCCTTGGTTAGCAAAATATCGCTTTTTAGTAACAGGTGCGACCTAAAGCTACTTGTTAAGTCCTTTATTAGTAAATCCTTGGATACATCAACCCCAATCTCCCTTAGCTTATCAATCATCTTCTCCTCGAGCTGCGAAACCGATACTTTGTTACGTGTATCCTTTTCGTTAATGGAGATTGCTAGGTATATTAGATCTGGACTTATCTCCATTTCGGCTTTTCCCAAAACCTCAATATAGTTTTGATCTATAAAGTTCTTTTCGCCCTGCTGTGCAAAAAGGGTGAAAGGAACTAGGAACAGGATAATAAGTAATCTTTTCATGGCAATACTTTTAGTTAAACGCTTTGTTTTGTAATAGGAATTGCTGTAAGCAATAACCATTCCACTTTAAAGCAATTTGGGTAGGACAATTGCTGCCGTGCTACAAGCCTAGCTTCTGTTGTATTAGAATTATTTTGATTCTCCCCTTTGGATATGACTTTTCGGTAATTGTCCATGTGTTGCATATACGTTGTGGGCTATTGCAATTAGAACAAGTACCCGTTACTGCACAGGGCGTTTTAAAATCGGAGTGACGCTTAACATTAAGAGGGGCAATGCTGCGAACGCGGTTGAACGCATCGTCGAGGGAGGTAACCACTTTGTTGATACCAACAAAAAGAACTACGTTACGTGGCCCAAAAGTAATGGCAGATACCCTATTCCCCACCATATCAAGGTTTACCAGCTGCCCATTCGCTGTAATGGCGTTTGTGCCTGTGAGGAACAAATCAACGGTTAACGCCCGTTTACGCTGCGCAACCCGCTCGCTCCAGGTTTGGTTGGGTTGAAAGGTATCTATAAACTGAATGCTCCCATTGTCCCGTAACATGTCTATTACACCTGTTGATAGCATTGTAATTGAATCAGCAAATGAGACAGTGCTGGGATTCAATACATTGAATATACGTTCAAAAAATAGATCTCGAGCCTCATCCTCATCCTTTGCAATAAAAACCTCAAAACCATTGCGCTCAAGCTTTTCGACAAAATCAAAAATCTTACCAGAAGTGTTCATTACCTATTTGCTTTTAAAATATAAACAGTAAACCAGTTAGCATAAACGAACTACTCTAGATGCCTTTTGTGTGGCTCCAGCAATGCTAAAACTTTGCACAACAAACTTTTGAGGATCTAAAAAGGGTTCAATAAACGGTAAACTTGGTGCATAGTAAAAGGTGCCCCCAACAACCAGCGAGTCTAGTATCTCCATATACTTTTTTGCATACCCAAGAAAGTTACCATCATTTCGCATATGATGGTGCACAAAATGGTTGGCAAAGCTTAAGTTGCTAATAATAGATCCCCAACGCTGTGGCTCAAAGGTATATTCCATCCAATCGGCAGTAAAAATGTGCTCCACATTATTGTTAAACCTATCCATACCATATGCCTGAAGACCGCACGTGCGTAGATGGGTAACTAGATTTGCATGCTCGCCACAACCAATATCCAAAATTGGCTCAAGTAGCTTAGATGCATTAATACCCAAAACATCAAGCTGAACCATAGCCGAGTACTCACTGCATGGAACTAACCCAGACACGTTGCCCATTTGTTCTGGAAATACGGAACTGGCAAATAGATTAGTATCCCTTAACCACTGCTGAAGCCTTAGAAAATGGTTGCGAGCAATATCGGTTACATCCTTGTACGGTGCTGCAAGAATATCATCAACAAGTTGTTTGTACACATCATAAAGCAATTGCTTATCGCTTTTGCTAAAAGAGTAGTACTGATTTACCCTAAAGAAGCTCTCCAGTACACTTTGCACAGTGCGATCCAGAAGAGTATTGGTTACCAATAGGTCTCCACTCCTTATTGCTGCTATTACATGTTGGGTACCAGAGGTAAAGCTAAAGTTGGAGCTCTCCCAGCCACAAAACAGGTTTTTTCCTGCATTGTGTTCCAGCTGCTCTTCCATATTTGCAATAGGATTATCCATTATATAAGCATCGCAACTATAACACTAATAATAAAAACCACAAGAAACAGAATGGAGTAGAAAAACCACAAAAACATTGTTTTCGACAAACATGAAAACCGCCTTCCTCCATAGTAATTCCTGAAAGCTTTGTACATATATATTGAAAAACCCAGGAAGATTATTAATGGGAGGTATGGGGTGTTTCTTCCTGTTACTATCTCGAATAGAAATATTGTAGCAAGAAACAGGAACCCAAATGCGTGAACATGAATGGAGAGCACCAGATGCTCAATGTAATACTTACGCTTGCGGCGGAATAAAAGCATTAGAAGGAGAGCAAACATAGGCATCAGAACAAAGAACATGTACGATGTAGCTTTACTTACCCGCTGATTAAACTCCCCCTCATTGTTTTGGAACCGGTTAACGCGTTTCTGAAAGCTGTACCAAAATGATGTGCTATCAGTTTGTGCTTTATTTTTAAAGGTTTTCCACTTTTTAGTCTTATTCGCGCTGTGCTTAATTAGGCTATCGGCACTTTGCTTTCCTAGGCTGTCTAAGCCCGAGAGCTCCATTGCAACAACCCTAGTGATACTATCCTGTAGCTTTTTATTGGCCGCTACCTCTTCCCCTAAATCAAGAGTAGCAATCATTTTAGCGGCTAGTAAGCTGTCCTTCTCACTTACTTCAACCTTTTTGCTCGGCTCATCGTCGGTTACAGAAAGTATGCCCTCATAGTTGGAAAAGTGGGACAGAGTAAAAAACATGACCGATGAGAAAAGAAAGAGCTTTAATGGCGACATGTACCTTACCCGTTTCCCCTCTATAAACTCCTTAGAAAGGAAACCTGGCTTAATAAACAAAGGTCCTATTGTATGAATAACCCTATTATCAAACGATAACCAAGAATCTAAAAGCAAGGTAACCGCTTCCTTTACAGGCTTATTATAGCTAATGGCTTTTTGTCCGCACTCAGGACAAAAATGGCTAAGGATATGGGAACCGCAATTTTCGCATACTAATACCTTGGGCTCTTGTATAGTGGCCAAATCGGTTGACTTGGCTCTCTTTTTTAATGAAAAAAGGCTCATATCTACTTATTTGAAACACAAAGTAAATGCTTTTATCAATTGTTCCACTCCCCCCATGCTCTTCATTAAACAAATAAAATTCCACGAAACCCCTGCCAGTGTACGTAAACATTTTGGCCTATCCTTGAAATAAACCTGCTAAAAGCCCAACTTAGCTATCACATTCAACCAAATTTAATTACCATGAAATCAATTAAAAAAATCACCCTATTGCTGCTAATTGCGTTACCTGTAGGACTATTTAGCAGCTGCGAAAGTTTAGGTATTGATGATGACGAGGACGACGAAAAGGTTGAAACCCTCTATGTAAAGTTTATGAACGAAACCGCATCAACTTACACAATAACCACAATACAGATTCTGCACCGAGGCCCAGTTACAGAGCCCTACGAAACAATTGACGATACAAAGTGGAGTTCGGATTTGCTAAAGGATGGAGAACGTATTGCACCCGGAGCACACAAGTTCTTTACGCTAGAGATACCAAACGGGCACTTTGCCATTTACCGATTGGGTGTTGATGATGGTAATGGCACCGAAATAATGCTTCACCAACAAGCTGGAGCAGATTTGCTAAGTTTACCCACCATAACACATTGGGGTTCCGACGAGAGAACAGTATCATGTACCATTAAGTACAACGACGATTCTAACAGAATAGACATTTACGGATGGAGCGATTGGGCTGGTTTAGAGTAGCACCCTACCATTAAAAAGCAGAATGAGGTTACTTTTTTGGTAACCTCATTCTGCTTTTGTATCAATGGTAATCTACCTAAAAAACAGCCTGGCTAGGGATAATTTGCGCTCTGTGTAGGGCGCATACCTAAGGGAAGGATCTACTTTTGTTGATGTTTTAAGTATGCTCTTAAAATGCGACATTGCCTCAAAACTTTTGCGACCATGGTAGCTGCCCATTCCACTAAACCCAACTCCACCAAAGGGAAGCTTAGGATTAACCAAATGCATAAGTGCATTATTTATTGCGCCTCCGCCAAACTCTACACGCTCAATAATAAACCGTTCCACCTTATGACTCTTTGTGAAAAGGTAAAGTGCAAGAGGATACCTGTTACGCCTAATGATGGGAACAACCTCTTCTATATGCGAATACTCAACAATAGGCAGTATAGGGCCAAAAATTTCCTCCCGCATAACGCTACTATCTAGCGAAACATTATCCAGCAGCGTTGGCTCAATAAACCTTTTCTCCGCATCGCTCCCGCCGCCATGAATAACAGTTCCATCGGAGAGGTACTGTAGCAAAGCATTGAAACGCCTCTGATTAACAATATGGGTTAACGATTCGCTAGTTGCTGGGGTTTTACCATAAAAATCAACAATATAGCGTTTTGCCAGTTCCACCACCCTACCCTTAACATGCTTGTGTACCAACAGGTAATCGGGAGCCACGCAGGTTTGCCCGGCATTAAAGAACTTTGCCCAAACTAATCGCTTAACGGCTACATCTAAGTCGGCATCGGAATGAATTATGGCAGGACTTTTACCTCCAAGTTCAAGGGTCACAGGCGTAAGGTGCTGCGATGCCATTGACATAATTTGTTTACCCACATTAGGGCTGCCAGTAAAGAAAATGTGATCGAACCGATATCGTTCTATTAGCATGGGGCCAACCTCAGAGCCTGGGCCCAGCACAACACTCACCAATCGGTTATCGAAGGTAGCACTAACAATTTTCTCCACTACCCTAGCAGTATTGGGTGTATTATCGCTTGGCTTAATAACGGCACAATTTCCTGCGGCAATAGCACCTACCAATGGCGCCAATAGCAGCTGAAAGGGGTAGTTCCAAGGCCCAATAATAAGGACAACACCAAGAGGTTCCGCCACTATTTTAGAGCGGGATGGATGTAAAACCAATGGCGTGCTTACACGTTTGGGCTTCATCCATTTTTTAAGATGCTTAATTGCGTAGTTAATCTCCTCATACATAACCCCAACCTCGCTGGTAAACGCCTCAAAGGCAGGTTTATGCATATCGGCATAGAGTGCGTTGAGAATTTCCTGTTCGTGCTGCTCAATGGCCGCCTTTAGCTTCTTAAGCTGCTCTATTCTGTAACTATATTGTCGCGTTGCACCCGAGTCAAAAAACTCACGCTTGCTATTAAACGCACTATCCAACAAAAGCTTATCCATAATTAGTGATTTAAATTTGCATTATTTGGAAAAGCTATAGCTTCCCGATGCCGTTACCAGAACAACTAGCTCCTCCTTTTGGTTTAGGAAAAGGTTATATCCTTCAAGTAAATTATCCCAAAACGATAGTAAAGAGGGATTATTAGCATAGGTCTCCTTAAACATAGCATACTTACTGCTACTCATTTGGAAAGGGAAAATATAAACTGGAATCTTTTGCTGCCCGCAGCTGCGCGCGTAAACGGCAAAAAGGTAAATCTCCTTAATCTTATCGTCGGTCATGGGTAAACACCCAATGGTTACGCAGGAACCATGAATAAAGATATCGCCACCAAGGTTTGCGTGCTCACTCAGCTTTTTATCGGACTGATTGGGATAGCTAATTCCCAAGGAGAGGTAGAAGTTGCTGTTGGGGTTAAACCTATCTATGTGGTAAAACCCTTCGGGTACCTGCATATCGCCCTGCCGCCTTTTGGGTCCCAGCACACCCGATTTAGCACATACTGCGTACGATGCAATTAGCTTATACTGGGTATCGCTTTTGCGCTTTCCGTAAAGATCCAACAGCCCTTCGTCCTTGTAAGCCACAAATAGCACGTTCAAATCGGCAACAGCTAACCCATTACGGCTGAGGATACCGCTTACAGCCTCGCCTTTTTGCTCCAGAGCAGTTCTAACGCGGGGAAACTTTTTCTGCTCATCTAAAAAACTAGAGGATTGGGATGATGTCATCAGTCCAACAAAAAATAGAAGTATGAATACGTTTGAGTGCATGGGCTTTTAATTAAACCTGCGCAATAGCAGTAAAATCGGCTAGAGCAATGGCTGTTATGGCCTCCAGCACAACAGGAACACGAAGAGCAATACAGGCATCGTGCCTGCCCTTTACCTCAAGCTCCTCCATCTGCTCGGTTGCTATGCTATAGGTTTTTTGCCTGATGCTTATGCTAGATGTTGGCTTAACGGCTACCCTAAAAACCAGCTCATTACCATTGGTAAGCCCGCCTGAAATACCGCCTGCATTGTTGGTAGCAGTATGCCCTTCATCATCTAGAATTGAATCGTTGTGAGTTGAACCATGCATGGTGGCAGCGGCAAAGCCAGAGCCAAACTCAATACCCTTTATTGCGGGGATAGCAAAGGCAAGGTGGCTAATAACTGATTCAATGGAATCGAAAAAGGGCTCGCCCAAGCCAATTGGAATACCCGTTGCACGGCACTCCACCAGCCCACCAACAGAATCGCCACGTTCAAGGGCTTGCGTAACAACCTCATCAACATTACTTTTCCCTCCAACCAGTATCACCTTTGCCTCAATGGAAATGGGCTTTACAATTTTTTTGGCTACCACACCAGCGGCTACAAGGGCTAGGGTTAGGCGACCAGAAAAGTGCCCTCCTCCCCTATAGTCGTTATAACCGCCAAAACGTTTGTGAGCAACAAAATCGGCATGGCCTGGACGTGGCGTTTTGGCCAGATTGGCATAATCGCCAGACTTTGTATTGGTATTCCTGAATAGGATTGTAAGCGGAGCTCCTGTTGTGTGGCCATTGAAACAGCCCGAAACAATCTCTGGGATATCGGCCTCTATACGAGGTGTTGTACCAACCTTTCCTGAGCGGCGACGGTCAATATCGTCCATAAAATCAAGAATGGTTAAAGGAATACCAGAAGGCACACCATCAATGGTGATTCCTAGCGCCTCGCCATGCGATTCGCCAAAAATGCTTATGCGGAATATACGACCGAAAGAGTTCATTCTTAAAGAAGAAAAGTTAAAAGTTAAAAGTTAAAAGTTAAAAGTTAAAAGTTAAAGAGCTTGTCTCCTCGCCTGAGGTCGAGGCAAGCAGCCCCTAGGCGAGATTAAAGGATAAGAGACAAAACACCAAACACCAAACACTTAAAACTAAACACTAGACACTAAACACTAGACACCTACGGATAAGCTGGCTAGATTGGCAAAGAACTCGGGGTATGATTTGGCAACGCACTCAGCATCCTCAATAATCACCTCACCCTCAGCCTTTAGGGCTGCAATGGCGCAGGCCATAGCTATGCGATGATCGGAGTGGGAATTTACGGTTGCCGACTTCACCTTTCCGCCTGTGACCAACATCAGTTCTCCATGAATTTTGATATCGATACCCAACTTTGCAAACTCATCCTGAAGGGTTTTTGCCCTATCGCTCTCCTTTGCCCTTAGCCTACTAACACCCAAAATGCGCGACTCGCCCTCGCAATGCGCAGCAAGTGCCACAAGGGGTGGGAACAAATCGGGGCAATGCGTAGCATCAAAATGGAACGCCTGCAACTCGTTGTGCGAAACCTCAACAGAGCTTTCCCTAATGGATACGTTGGCGCCAATCCACATAAAGGCATTTATAATGGCCATATCGGGCTGTTTTGAGCGCGGCGAAACATTCTCAACCGCTACTTTGCCAGCAATTGCGCCCGCAGCCAGCATAAAGGCAGCACCGCTCCAATCGCCCTCAACGTTTACTGTGGCGGGTTTATAGGTTTGTCCAGCAGGGATTATAAACCGCTGGTAATCGTCGTTATTCACATCAACACCAAACTGTTTCATTACATCAATGGTAATGTCGATGTAGTGCTTGCTTTGCAGATTATCAACATGAATAGTGGTTTCATTCTGCGCAAAAACGGAGGCAATAAGCATCCCCGTAAGAACCTGCGACCCCAGAGAACCATCGATATTAGCCTCACCGCCCACAATTGGTCCATTCACTCTTATTGGCAGCAGCCCATTTGTGGTTTGGGCACTAACGCCTAGCTGAGTATAGGCCTGCTCTATTACGCTCATGGGGCGTTTGGTGAGCGAGCCGCTACCCGTTAGAACCACAGGCTCCTTTAGCGATGAGGCGATACCAGTAAACATGCGAATACCCAATCCAGACTCGCCGCAAAGCAGCGGCTCGGCTGGTGGGCGAATTCCCCCTTCTACCGTTAGGGTACGCCCCTCCCGATGGATGGTGGCACCCAGCTGACGGCATACATTAATGGCAGCAAGCACATCGTCGCAATCGCCAATATTGGTAATTACCGATTTTCCCTTTGAAACGCTAGCTATTGCAATGGCCCTTTGGGCAATGCTTTTGGAAGCGGGTGCAACAACGGTTCCGTTAACGCCTGAAGGCTTTACTATACTCCTCATTAAGAATATCGTTTAGTTGATTCTTTGTTAAACCTTTACTTGATATGATTAGCTCTGTTTGCTGCGCTATAACTTGGCTTGCATCAGCAATATCAGCAGAAAACAGATGCGATACATCGGACTGGGCAAGAGCATTACTCAACCCCATTGCAAAAAGTTCCTGATTTGCCTGCTCGCCAAAGTAGTACGCAAACGCCCCAACAGCCTGATGCACAAGCCACCGCTCGCCGCCAATTAGACTTACACCTTGCCCTTGCGCCAAGCGAGAAAGCGCCGAGGGCTTATAGCTGGCATCGAGTAGAATTGGGAAGGGAATTCCGTTGGGGAATGGCAGTTCAACCTCGGGCAGAAGGGTTGATACGGCAAAATCGAAGTTACCCTGCGCGCCAATATCATCTAACGATATGGCCTCGCAGCCAAACTCAAGGGCAATTCGCTGCGCCTTTTCAAAGGTGCGATTGGCCACAAAAACCTTAGCTCCTGTACGTACCAAGCCGTAAGCCGCAGCACGGGCAGCACCTCCTGCGCCAAGCACTAGGCAGCGAGAGCCCTCTACCGTAACGCCAGCCTCTGTTAGCGATTGCACCACGCCAATCCAATCGGTATTGTAACCCGTGAGAACGCCATGGGAATTTACAATAGTGTTAACGGCACCAATGGCTTTTGCCTCGGGCGATAGGGAACCGAGCAAACCAATTAGCTCCTCCTTAAAAGGGGCAGTAACGTTAGCTCCAGAGATATTTAAATCACTAATCACCTCCAAAATATCGGAGGCCGACTGGGGACGAATTCTGGTGTAGAACGCATCAATCCCCATTCCCTTAAACACGGAACGGAATAGCTGTGGACTTTTGCTGTGAAGTATGGGGTTGCCAAAAACGGCAAAAAGAGATGACATGGATTTAAGTTATAAAAGAAAGACGTTAGATTTTAGACGTTAGATTCTAGACAAAAACACTAATGGTAAAGCACCTTTCCTAACAAGCCCCAGCGGGGCAACTTATGAAGGTTTAAGGTTATATAAAAAAGATGTTAGATTTTAGACGTTAGATGTTAGACAAAAACACTAATTGCAGAGCACCTTATTTTAAGAATCCCCAGCGGGGCAACTTATGAAGCTTTAAGGTTATATAAAAAAGATGTTAGATTTTAGACGTTAGATTTTAGACAAAAACACTAATTGCAGAGCACCTTATTTTAAGAATCCCCAGCGGGGCA
>JABNAD010000121.1_pt1 | contig 69649 bp, 72 predicted proteins | sample 7240381 | NCBI WGS metagenome assembly JABNAD01 (sample SAMN11332834, study PRJNA596920) | anaerobic digester metagenome | biome: digested sludge; isolation source: digested sewage sludge-derived enrichment culture grown on H2/CO2 | place: Germany: Goettingen
AAAGGGGTTCCCCTTCATTTTAGCGTATATTATTTTTACCGGACACCAGTGATTAAAATATATTTATAAATTTATCTTTTTAAAGCCCCAAAACAGATCGTTTCAGGGCTTTTTTATGCCTTCGCAACCACTAACACCATACAGAAAAATAATGCCTTAAAATGAAAGATTTTTAAAGTTGAACAAACTCCCCAGTACTATTATTAATCTTAAAAGCAATTATTTTTTTATCCCCTTCAAATAAGGTATAATTGAAAGTGCACTTTGTGAAATCCTTATCAATGACTTCAAACGTTGTTTTATCAATACGGATGTTAGAAGGTAAATCTTTTAACGGTTGCTTGCTTGTCCAAATATTTTGATTTTCTTTTAAATTTTGACAAACAAAATTACCGTTGTAAAATCTAATAATTGCCTCATAACTAATTGCAAGATAACTTGGAGATAGAAAGCCAAATGAATTTATAGACGCAATTGCTGTTAGTAGTTTGCCTGAATAATCTAAACATTGGGCAAAATTGTCAGGATTAGAAATAGCTAAAACTGATTTATCGTACCATTTAATTAAATGACTAAGAAAAAAAGGATTATCATTCCCAGAGCGTTTATATTCACTCATCTTTACTTCTACACCATTTGGGATAAAGTGTATAAAATTAGTCATTAATAAACCTTGAGAATATTCACCTTCTTGAATTATATAATTATTATCGTCTTTAAAAATTAAAGTTATCAGTATACGATCAATTTTATAAGTTTCAGTTTCTCCATATCCTTTATTTATAGTTACTTCTTTACCTATATTAACCGTCCTTTTACTTACAAAAGACCAAATATTTTCTTTTGTTCTCTTATTAAAACCTTTAATGATTAATTTATTGTCTTTAACGCCGAATGGAAAAATAAAATTAGTATCAGTACCAATAACATAGGATTGATATAGTTCAAGTTCATCTTTTGAAATATATTGTTTTATTACTGCTGTTTCAACTGTGTCTAATGGTTCGGGTTCTACATTATCTTTCTCACAACTTACAATTAAGGTTACAAAAAGAAAAGCAAATAAGAAATATTTTTTCATAAGACACTAAATTAAAATTGATTATAAATACAAAGATATATAATTTTACAAATAAAAACTTTTTTTCAATATTTTTATTTTTAAAATATCCGGACTTACTAAACCAGACCGGTACAGCTACACTTTAACCCCTAGAATCCGGATATTCCGGACTTTCCACCCAAAGCTACATAGCCGGAATCAACCTTACAGTCGCGTATTAAAATAGTTGGTATAACAGTAATTTTTATTTCAATATATTTTATAGATTTGTAAAGGATTTAAGACCTCACAAAACCACTCGCAAAACCGCCTTAAATCGATTATTTTAAGGGAAATAGAGAGAAACGTATTTCTGTAAAATAGACAATATAAAAACGTTTTAGGGTGATATTGTTTACAGGAAACAGGAATTTCCCAAAAGTCGGAATTTATTCTTTTCTGGATGCCGAAAATCGGGGAAAATATTATCTCAATTTTTTTTTAAGAATCACAGATTGATATGGTTATTTGTAAAAACTAAATTGAGTTGGTTTTCAGTTGCAAAAAATTAAAAGTCGGACTTTTTTCAATCTACATATTAAAGGGGGATAACATTAAAGTAATTTTTTTCAGGATAAAAAAACAGAGTTATAAGCACCCAGATACATTTAAAAACTGTAAATTGTCAGAAGTTGGTTTCTGGTCAAAATTTTTTGTGGGTACAAATTTCAACTTTTAACCAGATATATACAGAGCAACATTAAAGTAATTTTTCAGATGTATGTACAAAGTAATACAATCGACTTCCTATATAGTAGGAGGGGATAACAAACACACATTTTTTCTTATACCAAAGAAAAGCACATTAAGAACAATTTTAATAAAATATACAGCCGATCCAGAATTTTTATTGTACTGACAGGATCGGTAATTCTGATTCTTTTTTGTTCATTCATCAGGTTGGTATCGTTGCAGTATTCTGGTACTGTAACGGTACTTTTTAAAACCTTTGAACTTATAAGAACAGGATCATTAAGAGATAACCAGTCAAACACACAATCAAACAATTTATTTATGAGTAACGATTTAATAACCTTTGAGCAATTAAGACTTATTGCAGTTAAAAACAATGTTCCAGACAATAAAACTGAAATAGGTATCTGGGCAAAGAACAACGGATTTTATAAGATGAGAAAACAGAAAGATAGAAAAGTAACAACCTATTATTTTAAAGCATAATGGAAAACAGGGAAGAACAAACAGAAAAAGTAAATGATTTAGTGGTACCAGAAGATGATGAAGTATTACAAGAACATTTAAAGAAGTACTGAAAGATGATGAGAGATAAAAGATGCAAAGAAAACAGAGATTACGGAGATAAAGTTGAATTAAGAATTAAATAAAACATTATGGAAAACTTAGCTGAATTAATAGAGATTAGAAATAGATCAATAGAAGCTTTGAAGAGGGTTCAATACATATTAGATGAGAGAGTAAAGAACAAAAAAAGAAACAAACTATGGAAAAGAAATTAATACAATTTGATGAAGCATCTTATAATAGAGACATAATATCAATAAACAGAATAGCAGATAGAGTAAATGAAAATATGAATCTGTTGGTAGATGATAATGATGTAACCATTGATTTTATAAAGAAGCTGTTATGTAATTCTGACTTTATAAAAACAGTAAAGTATCACGAACAAATAGAAAAGATCAGAAAGATATATAATTTGCAGAATGTGAAATTAGATTATACAAATCATTATTTCATTTTTGATATGGCAAAAAGTTCTATTCAATACCTTTTTGAGATTAGAGATAAAGTCGGATCATTGGATTACAATAACGAATATTTTTTCAAAGAAGACCTATTATACTTAGATAATGGGAAACTTTGTATCAGTCCAGATTATAAAGATAAGATCAGGGAAAGACATTCATATTATACCAAAACAGAGAAACAGAATCAGGTATTAGAAAAAGTAAAGATTATTGAAACAGCAATAAATGAGATAAAGGATCTTACAGGTGGGAAGGTTTTTTCAGTAGACAAATTATTTAATCCTCATTATTATAGAAATGAGTTCATTTTTAATAAGCAAATATTTAACTACTTAACAAGAGAATAACAGTATCAGTAAAGCATCATAATATTAACTGATATTCCGACTTCGGAAATAACTTTTATAGCAAATACCAGATAACCAGTTTACAGGTCAGAAAAGCACTTTAAAGGCTTTAAATACTTAACAGATCAATATTTATACAAACAATCAGTTCAGAGAAACACAAGGCAGATTATTGAGAAAATGAAATTCTGTGAATTTTTTTTTATATCAGATACAGATATAAGCTGTTTCTATTTATCCCCCCCGATCACTTTTATAAAAAACAGAACTTAAAAAAGGGTTAACCGCCTTGACAGTATTTATTAAAAGAAAAAAAGAAAAAAACGAATTTGAGGATCACCAGAATCAGATAAAATTTTTTGGGTAAAAACTTACAAAAAAATTCAACGCACCATATAGATATTCATTTTTTGTAATATTTTGAAAATAGATGATTTATAAGCACTTAAAACTAATTAATTAAAAAATGAACAATATAAGAATCATAGAAGGTAATAATTCCAGATATTTATCCGAATTACCTGAATTTAAAGAAGGAATCCCTTTTGGGATAGTAAACAAGAGAATGACAGATGTAGGAGGGACATATGTAGCAGTAAATTGCAGTTGTAACTACATTGTAGTAGTTCCTTTCAGAGATTTGGCAAATAGCATAGAACAGGATATAAACAACAAATACGAGGTATTTAAATTGTATGGTGGAATCCTGAAAACACCATTTAAAAAATATATTTCAGAACATAAGATCAAAAAGATTGTAGTAACCTATGATTCATTTGAGAAACTATCTGACTGGTTGGAATCAGTTGGTGAAGATCTTTCTGATTACAAAGTCCTGATTGATGAGTACCACCTAATTTTGGAAGATATGGATTTTAGGGACGAAGCAATAAACAGACTTATTGACAATATTAAGAGATACAAGCATTATTCATTTTTATCAGCAACACCAATAAGCACCATATTTGAATATGACTTTTTAAAAGCTTTGCCACACTATGAAATAAGATGAAGGGATATTGTAAACATCAATCCTTTCAAGATCAAAACACCCAATGTTTATAAAACAACTTCTAAACTAATAGAGGAGTTTCAGGAAGGGTTAGAACTGGATGATATTGACGGAAATATTACCAGAGTAGAACAGTTGCATATCTTTATGAATAGTGTAAAAGGGATAGAACAGATTTGTAGTACTTTGGATTTGGATAAAGAAGATGTAAAGATTGTTTGTGCTGATACCATTAGAAACAATATGATACTTAATAAGTACAGTATTTCATCCATTACAGAGCCAAACAAGCAGATTAACTTTTACACAAAGAAAGGGTTTCAGGGATGCAATATCTTTTCTAATAATGCTTTAGTTGTAGTTGTATCAGATGCAAAGAAGGAACATATGTTGGTAGATATTGAAACTACAATGACGCAAATAGTTGGCAGGATCAGATTTAATGAGAATTATAAAAATGTATTCAGACACAAAGTTTATCATATCTTTTCAACCAATAAAAACATAATGACAGATGAAGAATTCAACCAGTACATTAATGACAAAAGAATAGAAAGTCAATTGATTTATAATGAATTGATTAGTAAAGATGAAGATGTGAGAAAAATATTTATTGAAAGAATGAATTTTGAATCCGATTTTATTTCCAAAAAAGGCAATAAGATTTATTTGAATGATAAGAAAGAACAATTGTTCAGATACAAATTTGATCTTAAAAAATCATATCAAAACGGTTTATCCATTAGAAACAAATACTTTGAGAACAGAAAATTCAATAATGGCAATGACTGTTATATGAACTTTGATGAGGTACTTTTGGCAAAAATAGCCAGTGTTAAATTTGAGGATCTTTATAAAGGGTTTTTAGAATCAGAAGATAAAGAAGTTTACAGGTTGGAATATCCTGAATTTTTTGAATATCAGGAATATTTGACAGTTTCAGAAATGAATACAAATAGATGGAATAAAGAAAAAATAAATAAGCTGATTACTGATAAGAAGCTTTTAAAATTGGCACACTTAAAAGTGAGTGACAGACTGGAAAACGGATTTGTTACCAATGCAGAACTTAAACAGATATATCAGAATGTTTTTGATGAGTTGGATATTACCATTAAAAGCAAAGCCAGTTTAATAGAGAGTAATAAATATATTGACAGTAAAGCAGTACGCAGGTGGATCAATAACAAAACAGTTGCAGGGTATGAGATCAGTAAGATCATATTTCAATTGTAAATATTAGCCTTAAAGCCTTTGATTAAGTTCAAGGGCTTTTTTTATTGTAACATTTTTGTAATATCAAAATAGTTTTTATATTTGCAGTCCTGACATTTTAAAAATGGAAGGTATGTTCTTTGAAATATTGTATATCAAATAAAGGTTACGTACAGCAATCGTTTTTAGTGCCAAAAACACATAAATCGATTTTCCAATATTCATTTATTGGCGTAACCTGAAATTAACTAAATCAGAGAGTGGCACTGCTTTCTACTAATTTATAAATATATGATTATAAAAAGCTTAAAAGAGTTGCAAAACTCAGGTAGAAAGATCGCCTTCGTGAAAGGCAACAGGGATATAAACATTAAAAACGTTGAATCCAAAAAACAATCACTCACAACCTTTGGCGGTAACATTATCCCTTTGATGTATGTAAGTGGAGATAAGGCTACTGCCGATGGATGTTCTTTAGTGGACATTGACGGTAATGATATTCCAGCAGAAAAAGCTTCGGAATATATTGTTATCATAGATGGTCAGCATCGCAGTTATTCAGCCATTAAGAATGGTTTTGATTTATCAAAAATCACTCTTTTTGAGAATTACACAGATAAAAACACTAAAGAACTTCTATCTGAAGCAAATATTGAGAGTTCAAAATGGGGATCAAAGGACTTTATCAAAGGATCTGTTTTGTTCAATCCAACTGAACTTAATATGTATGCTTCAAAATTAGCTGATAGAAACTTTGCGGTTTCAACAATCAGCAAAATCATTTGCTTCAATGGTTCATTGACTACTACTAAATATTCTGACCTTATGAAAGGAAAGACTATTAGTGTTGATTATGATCTGGAGAGAGCAAATGAATTTTTAGAAGCTGTTTCTAAATTTGAAGATAAATTTGTAGCTAAACGTTATTTAATTGATGAAGCAATAGCATTATCGACCACATACGGTTACAAAGCAGTTTTCAAAGCAATTAGTGAACTAACTGATAAAGAAAGGGAACTAATTAAAGAAGTTAAAAGAACTGATGTTTGTTCTACAATCAGAGGGCTTTTAAATTCTAAATTAACGGCTTAAAATCAATTTGATATACAATTGAAGAAGAACATATTTAGGACTGGTTATTAATTTAATCAGTCCTTTTTTATTTCCATATCCACACAAAGACACCTGAAAACAATATTATTATCTGGAAATAATATGATCCCAGAAAAAATTTGAGAGCCTTAAAATGCCTGAAATTAATTTCCGTAAAAATAAATCAGAAATCAAAATTCATAAAATACCAAAAACAAAAGCCTGAAATATATCTGATTCTTACAGCCACCTAAAAAAAATTAAGGGGTAGGGGGTAAAAAATGTTTAGGACACCCCCTCTTAACCACGCCCCTATCTGCTTTACATAAAATGAAAAAAATTGAAATCTGAAATGATTATTTCTTTTGAATTTTATTGTGCAGAGTACTAATTTGTCCATTAATTCTCCGACTAATATTTAAAACATCTTTAAAGGTTAAATCTTCTCTTGTATTTTCTATTTTATCACTATCATTTTTTGCCTGTAATGGCTGATTAAAATACAGGACACGTTTTTCCATATCAAATTTTAAGAATGAAGGAATAATGTAATATTCTGAATATTTTGTGTTACGAATTATTGAAGTGCTTTCAATTCCATTTTTATAAATTATGTGTATGAATCCGTTATACTTACTCTCACTATAATATACTATTTTCTTAATCACGGACTGATACAATTCTGCTTTTGATTCATCAGTAAGAGCATCAAAAAACGCCCCTTCTTTATCTACATTATTAATAGTGTTTATTTCCTCATTTAATTCCAGTATTTTAGTTTCTAATTTCTTAATCTCTTCCTTATTAAAATCTATATTACTTTCTAATTCCATTAGCTTTTTATTGACAGCTTTAAAAGCAGAATCGGAAGTTGCTAAGAGTAGCCTACTATTAAACACTTCAATATTAGCAGCAATGGAAATATTATCGTCTTTTAAACTACTTATCTGTAATTTGATAAGTTCAATTTCTTCATTTATTTTAATAATTCTTTCATCATTATTCTTTCTATAATCTGAATGTGAAAGATTAGATTTTACATTATCCCAGACTGTATTTTGTATAACAGTTGCATTAATTCCACTATTTGTACATCCTTCTAATTGATTGACTTTTCTAACACACTTATAAATAAAGTTATTCTTCATATTTTCTTTGATCATAAAGCTATATCCACACGGACAATGTAATATTCTGCTTAATGGATTAAAATTTCTTTTAGTAGTATTATTCCATTTGTTATTTTGTAAGTTTTTTTTGGCTAAATTAAATAAATTATCATCTATTATTCTAAAAGGTAATTTATATTCTGTTTTATTTCTTGTTATTATCCCAATATACATTTTATTGTTCAAAATATATCTCAAACCTTGATCAGTAAATTTCTTGTTACCTTTGTTTCTATATCCAGAATTATTAATTATTGTAACTGTATCTCTTAAAGATTTTCCTTTACTAATTAAGTCAAATATTTGTTTGACAACTAAAGATTCTTGTTCGTCAATTACTAAGATTTTTTTTCCAAATTTTCTATCTTCATTTTCTAAGTATTTGGGATTGTGAATAACTTTAAAACCAAAAGGGGGAATAGAGCCACGAAAAACGTTTGTATCCTCATAAAATTTTGCATCCATACCACTTTTAGCACGTTCATTTATCTTTTTTCTTTCTTCACGTGCACCAACAGCTAAAAATATGATTTGTATTAGTTCAAATTCATCTAATGTTCCTGAATATACTTTTAATGGATTATCCAAGAAAACAACATTTATTCCATTATCTTCTACCAAATTTCCAATATAATTTATTGTTCTTCTTATACTATCTTCACGTGATAGTCTGGAAAGTTCGGAAACTATAACTATATCACAATTTTTTGCATCTAATTTTTCTAATTCTTTGATGCTGCCTCTATTTTGTTTTGCCCCAGAAACTTTTTCTTCTATTATTCTTAACAGATTAATTCCATTATCGGAACAATAACTACGAAGTTGTAATTTTTGGCGTTCTAAATCTTGGCGTGAGGTTGAAACTCTAATATATCCAATCCCTTTTTTTATTTTATCCATACCTTTGTTTTTAGTAATTTGTAACTGAATACAAAGTTATATATTTCTATGGTTATTTCCAAAAATAGGCACAGCAGTGTTCACGGGCACTGGATGTTGATCCGCTTACTGAAGACCCGACCCGGTATTGCGAACAAGAATGAAATCATCACCCTGCTGAACAACTCCTTTGATAAAGCAGCGGTTGAAGTTGAGAAGGAGTATTTCCTCAAGTACGAGACAGGTAAAGGATTTGAACGAACCTACGGTTGGGCGTGGCTGCTGAAACTCGATGAAGAACTGGCGTCGTGGGACAATCCGGCTGCCAGGCAATGGCACGAAAACCTTCAGCCGCTTACCGGGCAAATTGTGGAGCTGTGGAGGGAGTATCTGCCCAAGCAGACCTATCCGAACAGAACAGGAGTGCATCCGAATTCAGCTTTTGCACTGGGTTTTGCCATAGATTGGGCAAGGGAGAACGGAAATAAGGAGTTTGAAAAAGAGTTGATCGGTAAATCGCTCGATTTTTACGGAAAAGACACGGAGACCCCGGCACACCTGGAGCCGGACGGCGCCGATTTTTTCTCACCCAGCCTGGAAATTGCTGATCTGATGAGGAGAATTCTTTCCCGGGACGATTTTGAAAAGTGGCTGGTTGCCTTTTATACACAAAAAGGGATCGATAACATCAGTCAGATTCCTGTGGTAAGCGATTTGGATGATTATCAGACGGTTCATCTGGTTGGACTGTCGTTTTCGCGGGCGTGGTGCATGAAAGGAATCGCCAAATCATTATCCGAAGGGCATCCGTTGAAGCTGCATTTCGAAGAAACCGCCCAGAAACTATTGGACCATGCTCTTCCGCTTGTTTTTGACGGGAACTACGGCGGAGAACATTGGCTGGCATCGTTTGCGCTGATGGCATTGGAATAAAAAATAATATTTTGTCGGGTTTTATTGTTTTAGGGTTGCAAAATTAAAATATTTAAACTACTTTTGCACCTCGAATTTGGAATCATTTTCGGAATGACATGTTGGCGAGATAGCTCAGTTGGTTAGAGCGCATGATTCATAATCATGAGGTCGGGGGATCATGCCCCCCTCTCGCTACAACTTATTAATCAAACACTTATCGATTTTTTTGGTGAGTGTTTTTTTCTTTATGGGTAAACAATGGGTAAACAAGAACTCACAAATACTGTTTTTATGGACTTTATTTTATCTAACAGATAACCTTATTTTTTTAATCAAATGCTGGTATTTCAAATTGCACCTTTTAATTGGTGAAACAATGATATTGAAATTTAATTTTATGTTTATTTAGAAAGTCGCTAAACAAATCTAATCCCTCACTTTTTGAATATAGCTTCTTCATTTCCACAATTAAGGCTTCATCGGTATCCAGTTTCATCGCTTTTTTAAGTAAATCCGCTTTAACTTCAATGATCCGCTCTTCATCGTATCCTCCACCCAAATCATAAGAACTCAGGGTTAAAAGATCGTTTTCTAACTCTAAAAAAATCACACGACTGATTTCGTGCTTGTCTCTGTAAATTTCCATTTGGACTATAAAGATAGTGAAAAATTTAGATTGGCTGATAATTCAGCCAATCTAAACATCGGAATTCCGATAATAAAAAACCGTCCTGTGAGAACGGTCTTAACTTACCTGTAACTTGCCTGATTCACGTCCTTATTTAAAGCTGTATGTCGCTGGTTTGATAGTAGTGTTCACTAAGAGTGAAACAAACGCCTGAACCGCCTCAAGAGACGTGAAACTATGGTTGCAAACTTCAAATTTACCGTCTTTTTGCTTAACAGGCAAAACATCTTTGTAGTGCTTAATTTCTCCACTATCGTTAATGACAGTGTAATTTAATGTAACATTTTTCATAATCGATAAAGCAGTTTTGCGACTTGCTTAGGTCGGTTCTTAGTTGATTGATAAAATTTGTTCCGGTCTGTATTCGCACAAAATTGTAATAATTTCCATATCGGTAAACTCAATCCTTTTTGCTTTCGGGTCGAGTTCCGGTATCCATGAAAATACTATTGTTCCGTCAGATTGCACTCCACGAAGCAACCCACGCCGTTTGTGAGTGGCTGTCTCAATTTCCACAATTCGGGATTGGCGATGTGCCTTTTCTCCCTCCATCAATTTTTGTACTTTTTCAATGATTGTTTTTTCCATTTCTTCATTTTTTAAATAATTCCAGTGCCAGGTCGGCATCAACTACGATCTTCCGGCCTACTTGCGTGATAGCCTTCTTGATTTTTCCGCTGTTTTTAATCCTCTGTGCTGTGGATGTTGAACAACCAAAAATTTCGGCGATACCCTTTAACCCGTAAACAATTCTCTTTTCAGGAGTCTTCTCTAACTTTTGTACCGGCCTTTCACTTTGGAGTATATCCAACAGCTCACCAATTGTTAACTGCCATATAGGTCTATCTCTGTCAATCATACTGCAACGTTGTTAAATTTAATCCTTAATCTTTCTAACAATTCAAAATACTCATCCAATGAAAAGGATTCCATCAGAAAATCAATTTCATTCTTGATCTTGCCACTCTCGTACACTTTGATAAGAAAGTTTTCAAAATCAACTACTACCCGAACGTCTTTATTGATGCAGGTAGTCATCTTACTTTTTCTAAATTTTGTTTTCATGATTAATTGAATTTTTAATTATTGTCATTTTGTGGACTGTATCCGGTTTTTGTCTATAAAATGGCCCAGTAGAAAAGCAGTCGTTTTCTCTTAACGCCCTGTTTTCGTCTAATGCTCTGTTATAAGCTTCAAGCATTCCGTTGTAAGCTTCAAGCATCCTGTTATAGGTGGCTGCGTCAACATACAACCTTCCCCCGATATACTTAAGATCCATATCTGGAAATCTGTTTTTGTCGTCCATAATATCTTTGATTTGCGCCCCGGCCGAAGCCGAGGAGAGTTGTTTAAAATCTTATGTTCTTTGCCTCTCCTTCTTCCCTGGTAACGTATCCAATTATTCTGCCACCCCATCCGTGACCAGTTGCTCCACTCATGCCGTAAACGGGTCTTTCATATCCAAACTGATCAATGTAGCCATATTGAGCATACAAAGTGGTTCCCGTTCTACCTTTCGTTTCAACCCTGTAAAGAAGTTCTCCGTTTTCAGTGACATAATGAGCATCAACAACTCTTACTTTTCTGTACTGCCTTGTTACTCCGTCAAACACTTGTGTTGTTTCTGTTGCCTTCATATCTGTAAATATTAAATTAGTGTTTTAATTATTTGCTCCAAAGTTAAAGTGTATTTTAATATACAGAACTATATTTATAGTTAATATTACTTAATAATTAAATTATAAATTGTTTTTTTCGTAATTAATTAAAATACTATTATATTTGCAGGTAAAAAACAATAATTAAATTATATTTATATGAGAGTAAAAAAGATCCTGAAAGAAAAAGGCATCACTGCGAAACAACTTGCTGAACAGATTGGAATGTCTGAAGTGGGGCTTTCTGTTGCTTTATCTGAAAACGGCAACCCATCATTGTCTACATTGCGAAAAATAGCGACTGAGTTAGATGTGCCTATTTCTGATTTATTTGAAGACAGGAAAAATGACGGGCTGATAACCTGTCCTAATTGTGGTTTTTCTATTACGATTGAAGTGAAAAAATAATAGGTGAAAAACTACTGTAAAAGGTCTTTTTCTTCTTTGTTGTCCGCACAGGACAATAATATCAAATGATTATCAGTATTTTACATAAATGTGGCACTGTAGGTGGTACCAATTTATGGGAATCACGGTAATTTTCCTCTCTTTTCGGGCTTGTATATTCGGGGGCAAACTTCATAACAGGGAGAGGCAATAACACCTCTCCCTGCATCCTGTTTCTAAAGATTACGTGTATTTTTATCAATTTTATCCAGGATCTCATTTGTTTTATTCAATAGGGCCGTATTCTTTTTGATATTCTCTAAATGCTCTACTTGAATGAATACCAACTTATGCATTTCATCCGCTGTTGACTTAATTCCCTTGTTTGTTTCGAGGATCTGAATTGTATTCATGTGGATCCCGGTCAGCTTTCCATCAATCCTGTCAGCCTGATCCTGTGTTATTTTCTCATAAGCTCCATATGTTGCCTGACCTTGTTCCTCCTGACCTTGTTCCTCCCGATCTATTCCGGCGGATTTCATAAGGGCATCCATCCGTTTTTTCGCCTCTTCTGCAATTCTTTTGTATTGGCTTTCAAGTGAAGTTTTCTCATTTTCTGTTAGCTCGTTGTCTGTCATCGCTTGATTGAAGTTTTCGTACCAGCTTTTTAAAGCATTGTTTAGATAACTATCCTTGATACTCCTCAAGATTGCATTCTTCATGTATTTTGAGAAATTGCTTGTTGTATCCTCCAGGCCTTTATCAACTGACATCAAAAAGTTATCGAATGAATTTAAAGCATCATCAAACGATATCCCGGTTGTCGATTCTTTCAACATCCTGTTTATTTCGTCGATTTTATTGTGACCGTCAATAATGTTCTGTAGGTATTTTCTTGTTTCATTATCAAGCTTAGCCCAAACCAACGGTAATTTGCTTTGCAGTTCCTTTAATTGATCGCCTGACAAGTTAAACAATCCAGTTAATCTCGTACCCAAGCTATCGAATGAAATACCCAAAACCCGCTCAATATCTTTAGCGTATTTTTTTATTTCTTTATAGTTTCTATAACCATACGCCGACTTAAACATAGTCTCACCAGAATTCATATACTCTACTCCTAAATTACGGCTTGCCTCTATTTGTCTGTTTGCCATTAATAGGGCTTGTTGCGCCTCGATTGCAGCATTAACACCGGACATCGTGGCCATCAACTCCATTTGTTTAGAGATCAGATCGTCAGTAACAGACATTAAACTATCATACTGTTTAATTGTTTGCTGTGACAATTCGTTGTTTTTGGAAAACAATGAAAATATCTTTTGTAAAACCTGTATTCCAGTACTTATTACGGCAAGTATAACACTTGCTCGCTCAACACCTTTAATCGCCTCAACCCCGGTTTTGCCTAAAAGCTCTACGGATGTAATCATTGAGATAACACCACCTGCTACGTTCGCAGCTGCATCAAGAACGCTGCGTGCGCTATCATTCAACCCATCGAATGACGATGTAATACCATTAATGGATTGCTGAACGTTACGCATTAACCGGATCGTATTGCTCCATCCCCTTTCATTAATTGGTTTTTCGGACTCACTTCTCAAATTAAGCGTTAATTTAACAAGTTCGTCATATTGAGCCTTTAAAAAGGCTGCATTTTCTGTTTGTCCGTTTCTGGCTATCTCGGTTTTTAAAGCAAACCAGACCGACATTAATTTTCTTTGTAGTTCTGTCAGGGATAAACCCACAACACTATCGACAAATTTTTGGAATTCCTCGTTATTCTTAACTGCTTTGTCCGAAAGTTGCTGTAACGCTGTGTTCCTTTCGGATTCAAGTGCCGTTAGTGCCCTAGCTGATTGGTCGGAATTATCAACATTGGAGCGTTTGATTATTTCTTTCCTTTGATTCTCGAATTTCTCTTCAATCGCCAGCTTTTCATCTGCATACGACTGATATTTGTTTAAAACTTCATTATTTAAGGCTTCGAGTTCGTTTTTATATTGCTGCCCTGATAATGAAGTAAGGATTTTTTGCTCTTCATTGGAAAGTTCTTGCCCTCGCTTTCTGATATCTTCAATTCGCTTCTCATGATTAACCAAAATCTGTGCTTGCTGTTTATCGTAACCGTCTATCATCGCATCAACCCCAGCTTGCATTATCTCTAAAGTAGCATCGTATTCAGCTTTTTTCTCTTTTTCCGTGTCGGTTGTGGGTGTTGTGGTTTGGGATTTACCGGCTCCCAATCGTTGTTTTACAAAACTAATTTCGTAATCTTTTACGGCTCTATCGGCTTGTTTAACCCATTCCCTGAATTCACTTATTATATCTGTTGGGGCTGTATTTAGAACATTCCACCGGCTTGAGTTCTTCCCCATTAAGGAAAGGGCCTGCTGACGTTCTTTTATAGTCCAACGCCAATCACCTTCTTTTGATCCTAATAGTTGTTGGGCTGTTTCTACTTTTTGCTTATTTTCTAAATAATTCTTTCTCTCGAGCTGTTCGTTATATTCACGTGCAGCAGTTGTTAACTCTATGGTTTTAGCTTTTTCAATGTCCAAATCTTTGAAAATTGATGGCATCAATTTTTGAAGTGTTTCAAATGCTTTTTCCTTTTCGTGCCTGGTTGATGTTTCATCTTTCAATGTACTGATCAGGTTTTGAAGTTCGTTTCTCTCATCGATGGTTTTTTGCTTTTGGTCTTCTAATTGGTCTTTTAGTGTCTTTGTGGCTCTTTCGGCTGCGGTGGCTCGTTGGGTATATAAATAAATAGCGGCTCCGAGTGCTGCAACTACTGTAGCTGCTAAAACGTAAGGATTGGTTAACATTGCCTTGTTTAGTAGCTGTTGAACCCGTAAACTGGCTAAACTTGCCCTCATTCTTAGTTGTTCGGCAATGGTTAATCCTTTGGCTGCATTCGCGGCTGCAATGGTAGCTACATTGTGGGCAATTAAAGCAGCCCGATACGTTCCGTACACGGCAACAATTGACGCCAGAACCTTTCCTACTTCTTCGTAACTCTCAACCAACATTATAACGGCTTTGTACCCACCGGCAATCAACCCCTGTTGGTCTTTTCCTATCTTATTTAATGTTTCCTGAATTACACCCTGTAATTGATTTTGAAGTCCTTTAATTCCGGCTGCTTGCTTTTCAGTCATACCATAAAATTTGCCACCTTCTTCTGTTACGCTTCTAAAGGCATCGGCAACCATTTCGGCAGAAATAGCCCCTTGTTCCATTTCTTTCCTTAGATCACCAATACTCTTACCGGTCTTTCGTGAAATTTCAGTTAACGGATTGAATCCGGCATTGACCATCTGTAAAAGGTCTTGTCCCATCAATTTACCGACACTCGACATTTGAGCGAACGCCAACGCTAAAGATGAGAACCTTTGTTCGTTACCCATTGAAATATCGCCTAATTGCTTAACAATAGGGATAACTTTTTCGGTCTCTATTCCGAACCCTAACAACGTTTGCGCTGCTTTCGATACGCCGGTGAGAGATAACGGGCTTTCAACTGCAAAAGCCTTTAAATCGTCCAGAAACTTCTTATATCCTGAGCCGACTAATGTTTCAAACGATGCTTCGAGTAGCTCTATTTCGGCACGGACGTTAACGACTTCTTTAGCAAACCTTTGCACCGCTATTGCAGAGAAAACGCCCGGTATCAATGCACCGGCTTTTTTTATTGAATTTGAAATTTGATTTGCTACTCTTTCTGCTTCGTTTCCACTTTGTTTAATTGCGTTTCTCGATTCTGCGAACTTCTTTTTGAAATCCTCATTATCGAGTGTCATTTTATAGTTTAAGTTGTTCATATCACTTTTATTTTATATTTCTGTTTTCTTAAGTCTTTCATCATTCGTTCGGCTTCTCTTTCTGCGATAAGTTTAGAACCGGAAATAACATCATATCCGAGTGCCTCAACATATATGCCGTAATACATACCCGCAACAACGATTAAAACCCATTCTTCTTTTACGTCTTTTGCGAGTTCATCGAGTGCTTTTGCTCTGGCTGTTGCTCCTTCATCAGGCCCGCCAAATACACTGCCCCCGATCCTACTACCATTTCGATAAACACCATACCCGATTGATGCAGTTAAATTGCCGGTATCGTCAAGATAGGTGTGATTCGATTTGGCGTAACTAACACACATCTCGCCAATGATGAAAAGTTTCTCTGTAATGTATTTTTCTGTTTCCAAAATAATACGTTCAAACTCTTTGTCTATGTCGGACATTTTAAATGTTGGTTTAATTTTCATCGTCTAATTCTCTAAGAAGATCCTTTGCATATTTTCTTAAAAATTCATTGTTCCGGTTTAAAAATTCTTGTCCGTTTTCCCAGCGTTCAAGTTCTTTGTCGTAAATCTCGATGTTATTAGTAGTTTTCGCCATTCGGAACATTTGTTTATCAAACGCCCTGATCATAACGTATAGATACTTATCATCCTCACGTAAAATCAACATCTGAAATTTCATCTCATCAAGTTCGACGATGTATTCCTTTTCAGATATTTTTTCAATTCTCTTTAGTTTCATATTTTATGTTGTCTTAAATGAGAGAGGCAATTGCGCCCCTCTCCACTCATTTTAATAACTTCCGGCCAGCATATCATCAACAAACTTGTTTGAAGCTGCCTGGGTTCCTCCTGTGGCTCCCTGCTGTGGATTCTACATCACTACATCAAACTCACGGCATTTAAAGGGTGCGTTCCCTGTCTTAATAAAATAGTCAGTTGGCACCACATCTCCATTTTCATCGTACTCCAGGAAATATTCCATTTGCCCCTGGATGAATAGCTTCACCCCAAATGTAGGATCTATACTCAGATAACCCCCAATTTCATTCATCGCATCGGCCAGCTTTTGAAGGGATTCAAACCGCTTGATCTGGTCGGGTGATTCGGCGTAGACTTTGAATGATTCAATAATGGAATCCTCAACTCCGTCCCGGATTACTGCCTTTCCCTTTTGAATCTCAAAACTATTATTGTAAATGAAGCCCGGTAAATGGCTGTTAGCCCTCAGGATTGAATCTAAAATACCATCAATAGCTGGTATTTCAATCATCTCCTTTTTGATCGGCAAGCCCTTGAAATCTTCAGCAATCCTGCTTCTTACAAATTCAATAATATAGTCCTCGTTCGGCTTCGGTCTTTTTGGCGGGATGTTATTAATATCTGGAATGATCATATTCCCCAGTTCTTCAATAGTAACCGGATCCTTCCCTTTGATGATCTTTGTAACTTCGTTGAAAATCATTTGTAGATCTGTCAATGATACCTTCAGGTAATTGATCTGCTTAGCTGCTTCACTTTCGTAAAACTTCACCAGTATTTTTTCTTCCATAATTTTCGCTGTTAATAGGTTTACTCTTTGTTAATGTCCTTCATAAGCTGTATAAAATCAGCCTCATCTTTATCAGCCTTCTTTTTCGCCAGCTCTTCCGGATCTTCTGCGGGTTCCTTTTTACTCGCTTCTTCTGTTTTGGCGAGAAGTGCATCAAACTTCTCCGACTGTTTCTCTACAAGGTCTAAAAGCCTCTCTACTCTGTCTTCTGTGCTCATAATTTTTTAATTTTGAAATTTATAATTAAACATAATGATAGTTATAAGGAAACCCTAATTTATCAAACGTCTGATAATCAAATTAATATTTTTTTACTTTACAAACTGTCAATTTTAACAATTCCCCGATAGTGGAAAAATGTTTAAAAAACTGCTTATTTTGTTTGTTTTGCATCCGTTTTCTGCTTTTTTAGCATTAAAATGATATTTTTGCGATATACTGTTTCAATTGATAAGCTTACAGTTTTCTACCGAAAATCATCCAATAATCGTTGAAGCTGTTCGGGTGTCATTGCCTTTGGTTTTGGGTTCAAAACAAACCACATTCGCATCATCAATGCATCGGAATAATCGGGGCTTCTACCGATAAGTTCCTTGATCTTTTCTTTCGGCAAAACTGAAAGCTTGCCATCCTTATCGATGTCTTTCCGCTTCACCTGCTCCAATTCCTGAGTAAGCATGTTCACTGTTTGGATGTCCTGTGTTTTTACATAAACCTCCCCCTTATTGATCATTTCTGCCAACAAGAAATAGCATTGACTTTTCAAGTTTTGATAATTCGGTTTGACTCCATCTTTTTCAATTGGTGATCCACCGTTCAGGAATCCTTTACATTTTACAATATCAACCACCCCGCCACCTACACCATCTTCATCAACAATGATATTTGAAGTGGCTACGTTGTAATAATTTTTCAACCTCTGTATTTCGGCTGCGATTACAGAAATTGGCTGTTTGATCAATGTCATAATGCTTATGCAAACAAAACCCGCCCAAACCATAATTACTGTTTTGTCCTCTCCGAATCGTGCGATATCTGCTGTAATGAAAGTTTCTTTTCCCTCCGGCACCTGTGTTGCTGTGAATAGGTCAACTATTCGGTTATAAGGTATCAGTGTGGCCGGATCATCATCAAACTCCCAATTCCCGAACAATAACCTTTCTTTGCTCACCGTATCAAGCTGTAACAGGTTATCTTTATAATGCTTACTTATGTAGGGATTATCAAGTAAAAGCGATTGGATAAATTTGTAATTCTCCGGCAATATCCCCTCTTTATGCGGCTTGTAAAAACGACTATAAAGGAATCCTTTAGCCGGGTTACAAGTGCCAAGCAATTTAGGTATAAGAGAGTATTCGTCAAGTTTATAGCGAATCCTTGACTTTAATACGTTCCAGGCTTTTTCACTGATCTGATTGCACTCATCCACAAAAGCCCCGGTAAGTTCCAGGCTCCCCAAGCGGTCAAAATTCGGATCGGATGGGTAAGTAGCCAAATCTTTTAAAAGGATCTCACTATCGTTCACAAACCTCAGGCTCATCTGCTGTTGGTTGAAGTTATAGAATGATGAATCAATACCCTGCATCTTACATACCTCAAAAAACGTGTTCAGTGTTGTTTCTCTGAGCGTTTTCAACTCCGCCCGACCTATGAGCCATCGGCTCCCTTCAAACCGGATGGCAGACTTTAATATCCAGTAGCACCCTAACAAGCTTTTTCCACCTCCGGCACCACCACCAAACAATAGCTCATTGGTAATATTGTCTTCCAGATAGTCAAGGGCTTCACTTTGTTTTTTCGTCAATTCCATAGCGTTTTTCGTTCCAAACAATGTTTATCGATTGATTATTAAACTGTATCTGTTGGTTCAAACCTAACAAACTTGCGATGCTATCAAGCGCTTTCTGTTTATCGTATAATTCGATTTTCACGAATTCCACATCGACAATATCCGGTTCCTCTTTTGTGCCGATATTCCTTTTCAATACCTTAGTGGAAATACTCTTTATGCAAGCTTTCTGTTCATCTGTAAGCTTCTCGAAATCCTTTAATTCGATCCAAGTATTGCGTAAGTTCGATATTGAACTAAAAGCTATCTTTTCGTGCTCCCGCAACACCCTCAAAGCAGTTATTCCCGACGCTTTTTGAAGATCGGATTGAAGTTCTTTTATAAATCCCTGGACTTCATCTTTTCTCAGCAATTTGTTAGCTATAGAATAAGCCGACCTTTCGCTGTAACCCGATCTAATTGCTGCTTGCGTAGCATTGAGATCGACAACATACTCCTGGCAAAATTTCTCCATTTTACTGTTCATAATTCCTCTGTTGTTGCTTCATATTAGTTCTTTTATATGGCTGAAATATTTTCCCTCCATCATTCTCGCCTCGATCTCCCAAGGTCTTTTATCGTGCTGCATCTCCATCGAATAATATACCCCCTCCCATATTGCAACCGTATAGGCATCGTTATTCTTCAGTCTGCCGTCCTCCATCTGCCTGACGTGCCAAACCTCGTGGATGAAAAGGTTGATAACAGGGTCGGTCAATTCATCCGCCTTCAGGATATTTGTGTCTATGAAAACGGTGTATTTATCTTTGCGCTTCTCGGTATAACCGACAGCATTAAGTGTTTTAATCTTCAATGGCTGTATGTCCACCGTGGAAGATACGCCCAGCACATTGACTACCACGTCCAGAAGTTTACTCATATTGGGAATATAATAACCCGGAATATATTTATCACTCATAATGTCAATAATTATTTCCAACCATCTGAAACGAAAAAGCCAGGTTGGCGAGTGCTCCGCTGCTGTTGCGTACTGCTACCGTGAAATAGGTTGAATATTTGCCTGTTACGATGCACTCCTGCCCGCTTGTCAAGGGCTGGCAAAAAATGTCGTAATCTGCCGTCTTTACAAGTCCTGCAGGACGTTGGAAGTCAATTCGCATTATACCTGTTGAAATCCATTGACTGGCTGTTACCTGTACTGCTCCCCACGCCATAACTATAGGTTTTTTTCGGTTGCAAAATAACTCCCGGTCGCCTGCTGGTTGACCTCCCAGTCCGTCAGGAATCGGTTGAAGCTGTCATACAATGGCTGGATTGCCTCCGACTGTTCGGCATCGGCTTTTTCAAGTGCTATCTTATAAGCATCTACAATGTTAAGTACTTCTCCGTGGCTGTATAGAATAGCCTCCGTAGGTATGTTGTTGTAAGGTTGGAACAACATCTCGATATTGCAGTCTGAATCCGGCAATAGGGAAAAATGCTCCGTTATCTCTGTGGGAAGTTCCGTTTTCGGTTTATTTGCTTTCCACACCCGATACTCGGATAATCCGGTCAAAACACTTTCAACCGTGGAATATTCTATCGCTTCGGGATCTAACAGTCCCTTGGCTACAATTAGGCTTGCCTCAAAATGAGAGACAAACGTATCGTTGGAAAATATGCAGGCAGGGTAAAAATCACCTCGTTCGTTGATAGTCTGCTGCAATGTGATCTTTGCTTGTAATGGTATAATTCTTGCCATAATGTTAATTTTTAATTTGTTTTTTAGTTTATCAATTGTAAAACATTTTCTTCACTTTAGGGTTTTCGTCGATCCAGTCAATGGAGCCTTGTTTGTATCTTTGCTTGTTGTCCTCAACCCATTTATGAAAATTACCCGGGAACGATTTAATTTCATTCTTTGAGCGAACAGGGGAATCATCATTGATGCTATCCAATAATTCTTTTTGGGTTGATAATATCGGGATGACGTAACATCGGCATTGAACATGAAATCCGCTGAATTTAAAGTCTTTAGGATAACGACCTTTTAGGCTTTCACACACATCGCAATCGTAAACATGATTGCTCCTTCTTATCTCCTGACCTACTACAAAGTCAAGATTTTGCCACGTCTCCCATTGGGCGTATCTGTACGATTTGTTAATTTCGTTTGCCGCCAGTCGTCGTGCATTCTTAAAAGAGGACCTGTAAACCCCTTGCCCTGGATGATAATTGCTTGCATTCTTTGAAAGCTTCAAATTACCTTTCTCATCCCTCACTCTGCGAAACAATTTATCAGGGTCTTTCAGGTATTTCTTTAGGTCGTGGGCAATATCATTTGCTGAACGCCCCTCTAAAATACCCAGTTGTAGAGTAGCTTCGATTTGCTCAATCATTCCGGCTTGCAAGTTCCACACCCTTTGTGATAAAGTAAGTCCGTGGATTCTTCTACCGACGTATTTATGAATCTCATTTTGCGACGACCATTTGAATTTTTCCTTTAAGATGGTTTCCGGCACTCTTTTTTTCAATCTGCTATAAGAAAGAACCTCGCCTACTTTGTGGCTTACCCCGATGGAATTCGAAGTTAAAACTCTTACATCATTCAAAACTTTATCGATAATATGTTTTTGTAATGCTTTTCTTTCTATGGCATTTAAGGCACGCAAAGTTTCGGCGGTGGTATTCTTCAAGTAAGCGTAAATAAATGGCAGATACACCACCGAAAAGCTAAATCGATCGTACTTCTGCTCGATTTGCTTAACGGTGGTCACTTCCAGTTCTCGAATGAGTTTGTAAAGTTCATCCTCCGAAAGATTATATATGTTTTCAAATGTCATATTAAAACGGTGCTTCCCATTCCTCAACTTCAACGGTTATCCCGTTTTCTCCGAACGTAACTTCATAATCGAAATACATCGACTTGCATAGCAGATAAATCATTGCTCCGATTCTTTTTAAATCCTCGTCGGTTTGCGAAAGGATTAATTCCCTATTCTCCATTAGTTGGGAAACAAAGGAGTAGTTCCTCATTTTATCATACGCTAAATTTAGGTAGCGTTCGAGTTCAGACGCTTTTTTCTTTTGTTCGTCCGATTCTCTTTGTTTTTTGTTAATAGAAATTGTTTTCATTGTTATTTAAATTTTTCATTATACCATCTGCCTTAACTCTGGCTCGCTCAATTCGTATAGTTCTTGTTCACTCATAATCTGTTATTTAAAATGGAGTAGTCTCTGTTGCTTCCTGCGTAATGTGATTTTCGTCCCATATTTTTTTAAACCGATCATCTGTTTGGAAGTAAACTTTCTTATCCTTGGCCCCTTCCCGGTCCTTACCGATGATCAGAACACCCCTGTTCTTCCAGCTCCGGCCATTGCTCTCTGTTGCTTCCGGCTCATAGTAGGATGGCCTATGTGGAAAAATAACTTTATCAGCATCCTGTTCAATATTCCCGGATTCCCTAAGATCGGACAATACAGGTATTTGAATTGTTGTTCCCTTTGGAGGCCTGCTCAATTGAGCCAGCAGGATAACAGGCGTGTTTAATTCCTTGGCCAGACTTTTCAACTCACCGGTAATGTATCCTATTTCCAGGTCCCTGGTACCAAATGATTGATTTGTTTTGATGAGCTGCAAATAGTCAATAATCAATAGATCCAGCTGGTCAGTACGATGCAATTTACGTGCAAGTGATTTGATGTTATTCAGATACCGGATATGGTAATTATCGGCAATGAAAAGGGTATTATTCTCTATTCCCCGGATATTTTCATCAATACAGATCCACTCATCCCTCCCAAGCTGGCCGGTTTTCATATCGTAAAGGTTCAATCTTTCATCCTCTGTAAGCATCCGCATGATTAACTGTTCTACTGTCATTTCAATTGAAATGAATAAACAGTGCTTCTCAGCTTCCGATGCTGCTTTGGCAAAATGAAGCGCAAACTGTGTTTTTCCCATCGATGGCCTCCCACCCAGTATGATCAGATCCGGTGCACTCCATCCACCATTCAATCGATCATCAAGTGCTGTTAGCCCTGTGGGGATGGTGACAGCCTCCCCTTGCCTTTTTTTGCTCTGTATCGTGGTCAGATACTCAATGGTTCGCTTTATAGCCGACTTCATGTCCAAATACTCACTTGCGGCACCTCCGGAGCGAATTTCGGTAAAACTACGCTCCAGATATTCAATGGTATCCTGGACATCCTGGCTTTCGTCGTAAGACATTTGGAGAACCTCACGTGACTGATTAATCAGCTTCCGGGCAATTGCCTTTTGTCGTAGAATTGCAGCATGATACTCGATATGAGCTGCAGAAGCAACCATATCAGAAAGTTCAGCAATATAGGCCGCACCGCCTGCCTGCGTAAGCTTTTTGGTAGAATTAAGTTCTTGGGCAACAGTGAGAACATCAACAGGCTTTCGTGAACGTGCTAGCGATTCTATTGCTTGGAAGATTGTTTTATTGTTCGGATTATAAAAGTCATCCACTTGTAAATCAACCTTGTGTATTGTATTACTTTCTATTAACAACGCTCCCAGAACAGCCATTTCTAGTTCAGGAGCGTTAGGTTGCACCCGATCAGGAAGAGTTTCAAATGTCGACGATACTGGTCGCTTTTTCTGTTGCAATTGATTTTTCTTTTCCATTTTTGATGATTATTTCGTCATTCCAAGATTTATTATTTAAAAAAGTTTCCGGATCTTTACGAAACACCTTATCCGGCTGCGCTTTTTTGTATAAGGGGATATATTCTTTAATTTTTAGCTTTTCACTGTCTGATATCTTATTCCATTTCTTGGTTAGTTTTTCCTTACTGCCTCTTTTTTTATCATAGTCATTCCAGAATTCACCAAAAGGATATACATCAATTTTTGATGATATCTTTTCCTTTTCTATTTCCTTTCCTTTCCTTTGTGAATTAATGTCATCATTAATTGGATTAATGTTTACATTTAATGAAATAATGTTTACATTGTCACGGCTGGGGCATTCAATCAACAAATACTCTTCAATCAGTTTAACCTCTTTATATCTGAAGGTTGCATCTAAATATCTTCTCTGAATTCCGGCAGAAGTAAGTATATTGTATTTATTGTAGCATCCTGCATCAAAAAACGATCTTCTTATCAACCCATTTACAATATTCTGTATTATTTCAGGTGTAAATTCAGCTCCTGAATTTTTCGCAAAAAGTAAACATTGATCTTCACCCCATCCATAATAATAACCATTATTGTAAATTTTACATAACAGCCGGATCGCAATAATACTTCCCTTTGTGCCAAATTCAGCTTCGATTAACTGGATCTTGTCATCATTGAAAAAATCAACATCGAAGCTGAAGTAATCTATTCCGGTTTTGTTCGTTCTTGCCATATATCTATAATTTTATATCTGCAATTGCATCGATTATCTCCTTTTTGGCTTTAATTTCAGCATACCGGTTAAAGTACTCTCAATAAGTACCAAACTTTCACCCTCGTAAATGTTGTTGTGCTTCGTCTGAATTATTTTATTCAGGGCATACATCTGTATGAGTAGTTTTTTCGCATCTTCAATCATACTCCCTCCGTTTCTCAAATAAATCGATGAAATTTTCTTGTACAACTTCACCAACGCTTTTAACATTTTCGATATCGGTGTGTGGTGGTTCGGCTGGTATCCAATACCGTTTGTAACGGATATCATCTTTCTGTACCCATTCATCCTGCACTGGTATGTTCTTATCCCGGATTTCTTTGATATATGAACGAATGTCGCTATAACCTGTTTTGATGGTCATTTGAGTAACCGTGTGTTTTCCACTCAGCAAAAGATCAAAAACTTTTCTTTGGCGTTTTGATAAAAGTTTTGTACATTTGCACCGTTCACACTCGGAAATTTGAACGAAATTTGAGCTCCGAAACTGTTCCCGCAGTTCGGGGCTCTCTTCTTTTGGTTTCATTATGACCTCCTTTCTTTATTTCTTGCGGATTCTGCGACTGTTTTAGCCATTTCGTACTGATCTTCAGTGAATGCCTCAAATCGGCTTTCTATCCATTCCCTCAAATCATCTACCTTGATAACGATTTTTTGCCCTCCAAATCGATAAAACTTAATGGTGCGATCCATTGTCTGTTTGTAAAGCGTACTTTTTTTTACTGGCAAGCCCAATCCCTGAAGATACTCAACTGCCTCATTAATTGTTAGATAAATTTTTTCCATTTTAAATTATGTTTAGTTTAATATAGTAACTGTTATTTTAATACTATAAAGATACATTCCTTATTATCAGTAATTTAGCATAAAGCAAATGTAGTCGGTGGAATTTTCAAAAGCAAATAAAAAAGAGGAAAGTTGTTGACAAAAACACAAAATATTGAAATGCAGAACGTTAGATTTTAAAAAAATAAAGGGTTTTCTTAAATAGAAAACCCTCGAAAACTGCAATTAATCGCTCAGTTTAAGCAAAAATCACTCGTTTAATACAGAAAAATACACTTTTATCATCAATTATACACTAATTCCTTTTTTGCAGCATCAACTAAATTTTTCAAGATCTCTTCATTGGTTTTTGGCAAAAGGAGAGAATTATATTTGAATCTCAGTTCTCGCTCTGCCATCTTACTGTAACTATCGGTCACGCTTTCTGCAGTGTGTCCTAAGCTATTTTGAATATATATTCTCGGTACGTTTAAGCGTTCTAAAATTGTAACATAAGAGTGCCTCGTGCTATAACCTGTGATCCCATCAGGCAGCTTAAGATCGATTGCTATTTTACGCATAGTATCATTAACTTCTTTTGTTACATCGGCAATTTTTCTCACTCGTTGTTTTTCATTCTCCTTACCGTTCAAGAATGGGAAAATATATCCTCCTCTATCTTTGTTGCCGTGCTTTCGCATAATCTCATCTATTGGCCGGATAACAGGTATGAAGATCCTTACAACAGTCCTCCTTTTATTCTTTGTCTTTTTCCGGATAAAGGTTAGTTCGCCATCCTGAATGTCAGAATATTTTAAGCGACAGATATCAGTCATATTGATCCCATTACCGTAAAAGGAGAATAACCACAAATCACGATATAATTGAATTGATTCAGTGCATTGATAAGCCTGTATCATATGGATCTCGGCTAAAGATAATGCCATTTCTCGCCTCTCACCTTTCGGGATGGTGTATTTATACCCTCCTGCTCCAAATGGGTACCTACTGCCTTTCAAATAAGGCTCTCCATCACCATTAATCACTGTCCGGATATTCCGCATATAAAAACCAATTGTTGTCACAGACTTTTCCTCATTAATCAAATATTTTTCGTATTTACGGAGAAAATCTACTGTAACTTCTGCAAATTGGATCGGATTCTTTTTGAATTTCTGCAGGCTACTTAATGTTGATTTTAAACTTTCAGCATAATTCACTCGATCATCTTCATATAACCTTTTGATCTTTGCCGTGAATGCCTCATTCAAATTTGTGATATCAGACTTACCTAACCGGCTATTAAGTGCATCAAATGAAAATCCATCATCTTCTACAAGTGTATCAATTATTGGAACAAGGGTTCTCTTAAGCCAATTCTTGAGCGTTTTTTTCATATCGCTATGTCGCTGAAGTCCTCTTTTCAAAAAGTCCTCCCACTCGCTAACTGTAAATGCTAATCCAGTTTTATAGAATTTGTGTTTTCTACGGTATGTTATTCGCCAAAATACCGGGGCAATCTCATCGCCAGCATTTCTTACTTTCCGGGTTAATGTGACCGTTACATCTCTGTTTTCGTAATCAAAACTTGTTGCCATATCGATTCATTTATAAAAGTGGGTAAACAATGGGTAAACAAAATTAAGTAAATAACTTGAAACGATAAAACAAAATGGAATAAAATAAAGCATTAATTTTCTGTTTATATGATAGATATAAACCTACCGAAAAAAGATAAAAAACAATGGAAATATATTTTATATGATTCATAATCATGAGGTCGGGGGATCATGCCCCCCTCTCGCTACCAATTTCATAAGCGGTTTTAGGAAATATCTTGAAACCGTTTTATTATTTTAGTCAAACCGTAGTCAAACAAATCATTTATTAATAGCTTTCTTTGTCTTCTATTTTTACCCACAAAGTAAATCTATCGAATTGGTAAATTCTTCCGATTTTACTTCCACAAGACAAAAACTCCAGTATAAAAGAGAGAATAGTTATGTTTGGATAAGAGCTGTCTCTTTTAAGAGATCCGTCCGGTTATTTTCTGACGCCAGAGGGCAATATTCCTGCTTCTGGAAGATGTGCTTCTTTCGGTTGACAATCCTTCCTCAAACTAATTGTAAAACCTCTCATAAGGGCTGTAAATGCCTTTCTAATATATAGGGTAGAATGTTTTTCAACCTCACACCTCTCTTATATATAGTTTTGATTGTGGTAAATGTGAGTTCGATATAAGTAAGATGAAAAATGGTTAGCATAATTCAGAACCCTCCTTTATTTGCGAGAGGGTGTTCGAAAAGAAAAATATTAGTGTTAAGTGTTTGCTGCATTTTGAACTATACGTAATTTTTTCTTCGTAATACCGTCGATTCTTTTTTTATTTGATTTCTGATTTTTAATATCTTCTCTCCTCTACCTGAATAAACATCCGCAGGCGTAAGGTTGTCAAGCGATTCGGGATAACGTTCATACCTTGTTTTTGCATAAAGTTAGTTTGTTGTAAAATTAGTTGTTTTTGTGAAATTACTAAACTAAATTTGCACTTAACCAACCGGTAAACTTTATACTGAAGATTTACAGTTTGGAGCGATTAACGGAAGATTTCTGTTTCAGGTAGATTGATGTTTGTGCAAGATTGGGAATAAGCCATTTTCAACTCGATTGGGGTTGGCAGGAATCAGATAAATGGATACTTAACCGCTCGCCTTTATGGATGTCTCTGATTTACCGGAAGATACTTTTGATTCATCCGATATCATTAAAAAATACAAAAGCATCCGGCATAATTTCATAAATAAAAGAAAATTGGGCTTTTTTAAGGTTAGACTTATTAAAATGGTTTTGGACTAAATTGGGCTAATTGAGAAATAATATTTCTATTTACAAATAAAGTAATCGAATGAAAGAAAACCGACGTCATTTTTTAAAACAGATAACAGCAGGAGGTATTGGCTTAAGCTTTATTCCTGGGCTTCGAGCTGAAAAATCTATTTCAGAACCATATGAAATTCTTTCCAAGGAAACTGGAAGAAGACAGTATTTTAATATGTGTGGTTACCGGGCTCCCAAGCTGGATATCGTTCGTGTAGGATTTATCGGGATAGGGAATCGTGGTTACGCAAACCTGAACCAGATGACCTTTTTGGAAGGAGTTCATATAAAGGCAATTTGTGATGTTGTACAATTTCGCATTGACAATGTTCAACAGTTGCTGAGAAAACGGGGATTGCCGGAAGCAGAGGTCCATACCGGACGTGAAGATGCATGGAGAAAGCTATGTGAAGACCCAAACATCGACTTGGTAAGTATTGCTGTGCCACGGGGACCGCTCCATGCACGAATATCTGTGTATGCTATGGAGTGTGGTAAGCATGTGGCTGTTGAAGTACCTGCAATAGCTACCGTTGAAGAGGCATGGGAAGTGATTGAGGCTTCGGAGAAGACCAGAAAGCATTGTTATATGATGGAAAACTGTTGTTATGATTTTTTCGAGCTACTAACGTTAAATATGGTGCGACAAGGATTTTTCGGAGATATTATTCATGCCGATGCTGCATATATTCATCACCAGTCACTTTATGAAAAGATAAAAGATAACAATATGTGGCGTTTGGAAGAAAGTCAGCGCCATAATGGAAATTTGTATCCTACGCATGGATTAGGACCCGTATGCCAGGTTATGGACATAAACAGAGGAGACAAACTGGACTACATGACCTCAATGTCTTCAAATGATTTTATGTTGGGAAAGAAAGTTTCGGAACTGGCACAAAGTGATCCGTTTTATAAAAAGTATGATACTAACTCCTATAGAGGAAATATGAATACTTCAATAATCAGGACGGAGAAAGGGCGTACCATCATGCTTCAACACGACATTACCAGTCCTCGGGTCTACTCCCGAATACACATGATTAGCGGCACAAAAGGTGCTGTTCAGAAATATCCTGAACCCGGTAGGATTTCACTTGGCAGTGAATGGCTTGATAATGAAAAGATGAATGAAATTAACGACAAATATAAGCCGGAGATTGTAAAACGAATAGGTGATATGGCTCAAAAAGTAGGAGGACACGGGGGAATGGATTTTTTAATGACATGGCGGCTTATTGATTGTTTGAGAAACGGGCTTCCGATGGATATCGACGTGTATGATGCTGCTTCTTGGAGCGTGATTATCCCGTTAAGTGAAAAATCGGTATCGAATCGTTCAAAACCCGTTGAAATTCCTGATTTTACACGAGGAGCCTGGAGAACAAATCAACCTGTAGATATCTCCATATCGGAAGGGAACACAACAACGATAAGGCGCTCTTAAGTAGAGTGTCGATATAATATCCCGGGTAGTAATCCAGAAAACTGTGTTTTTTATATAACTTCACGACCATAGTTTTTTAATTATGTGCTTTTTCGCTAACAATCATACTAATAAGTGAAGTCCTGGGCTGATTTCTAAATTATGAAAATCGAGACTAAGCTTGACAAGTTTTTAACAAATTAACTAACTTGTAATCTCAAATCTTGATTTTTATGACTTTAAAAGCATCATCAGACATCAGACGCAAACTACGTGTTCTTACTTATGAATATGGAGTCTATCGACCTTCCCAAAACAGCATAATGAACTCCTATTCTGACGAATTTAACGCTCCCTCCAGACTTGCTATCTACAAAAGAATTATGGAGCTGTCAGGAGAAGGTTACAGCTACGGCAAATTTATAGAGTCTGATGCAATTAACAGGAGTGCAGGTACCCGAAGTGAACCTTAGGCGCCTCCGGTTGTAGTTAGACGGTAAAAGGGCGAAATTCATCCTTCATCATCCGCTTCCATTTGAAATATCCAAAAATGGAAATAACGGCATAGATGGCAAACAATCCGCTGGTGTAGTGTAGGTCTTTCCAGAAGTAAAGGCCGCAGGAAATACTGTTCACCACAAACCACAATCCCCACTGTTCGATGTATTTGAAAGCCAACATCCACATGGCAATTATGCTCAGGGCTGTAGTGAATGCATCTCCATACGGTACCGGGCTGTCTGTGTAGTTGACCAGGATAAAGGCTATAAGTGCAAAAATAGCAATACCCGCCAACGTTAACGGTACAATGAAACGGGTGGGAGTATGGGAGATCTTCCCGTTTTTCGCTGAATTCTTCTTCTTCTTTGTCCAGACCATCCATCCCCAGATACTTGCAAAGAAATAGTAGATGTTTATGCCCATGTCGGCATAAAACTTGGATTGGTAGAAGATGACAATATATACCACCGGCATAATAACGCCGAAAAGCCACAACCAACGGTTGGCCTTATATTCGAGATAGAGGTAGATAAGCCCGATAACGGCTCCGATAATTTCTAGGGTCTGCATATGAATTGAGGATTATGTTTTGCAGGCCGGGCCGGGTGGCCCACAGCCCGCAAAAACTTCTTTTCAGGCGAACAGGGTTTAGAAGCTAACCGTTAGCCGTGCCATATAATTCCGGGTAGCTTGCGGATAGTAGCCAATCCAGTTTACGCTGCTGCCGTCCTCTTCAAATACTTCGGTAGAAGCCCACCCGTTGGCAATGTATTCTTTATTGAACAGGTTGTTCACGAAGAGCTGCAGCGCTATGCTGCCCAACGGTGTTTTCTTGAATGTGTATCCGGCCGAGAAGTTGCTTACAAAATAGCCGTCAATCGATTTTGCATTGTCCGATGTGTTGTCGAGATACTGTTTGCTCACATATTTCCCCAACAAATTGAAATAGAGCGCCGGAAGAGGCTGATAGGTCAGGCTAGCCATACCCACCAGGTTGGGAGAATAGGAAGTGTGGGTTGTCCCCAACTCTTTACGGGTCTGTTTGCGTACCTGCTTGCCGTTTTTTTCTATATAAACTTCGTTCCAGTCATTGCTGTTGTCGTACAGATCGAAATAGGCCGTGTAATTGTTGATTTTGTTCCGGCTCAATGTGGCGTTGGCATCAAAACGAAATTTGTCGTTTGCCAACGGTACCGATGCTTCCAGTTCCACACCTGTCCGGTAACTGTCTTTCACGTTCTCCATCAACTTGTATCCCACGTCGTTGAGCTTTCCGGTTTGCACCATCTGGTTTTTGTAATCCATGTAGTAAATGTTTGCACCCAGGCTCACACCGTTTTCGTGGGAGAAACGATATCCCAACTCATAGTCGATCATTTTTTCGGGACGGATCCGCTCTTCTCCTCCGCCTCCCTTGATGCTTTCCTTCAAGTCGGTCCGAAGCGGTTCGCGCTGCCCAACAGCCACCGAGGCATACAGGTTGTTGCGGTTATCTATCCGGTAGGAGGCTCCGGCTTTGGGATTAAAGAAGGAGTATTTGAAGTGGCTGGTGATATCCGCCAGGTCGTCATCAATTCCTGAAAAATCATAATCGATATGCCTGTACTGGAGATCGCCGAAGAGCGAAACTTTTTCGTTGAGACGGTATTCCGCTTTCGTGAAGAAGTTGAATTCACCCTTCTTCCCTACATTTCGATACCATTCGTAATCTTCGGGGATGTTTTGATTGAATTTTATCCAGGGCAGTTTGCCGTAGTGGTCGCCGTCGTAGAAACTGTACATCCCGCCGAAAGACCAGTCGAGCGCATTTTTGGTGTATAAGAATGCCAGGTTTGCCACGTAAAAATCGTTGCGCATCAGTTTCTGGCGGATTAACGGTGAGCGCGAATAGGTTACTCCGTTTACCGTTTGATCAGGCAACCCGTATTTCGAAAACTTATCGCCCCGCTTGAATCCGCCATATGGATCGGAACGATAATTCTCGTAATAACCAAAACCGTTGTTGTAACTCAGGTTGGCGTTGAGGGATAGATGGGAGTTGAGGTCGCGCGTAAACAGAAGCTGTACGATGTGTGAAAAGTAGTTGTCGGTTTCGTTATCGTAATAATGCACGTTATCGGCTTCGTCGATGTATTTTCCCGCGGGGTTGTATCTTCTTCCCTCTTTTTCCAGGTCTTCGGGGGAGATTCCTTCCCAGGTGATTCCCGTCTTCTGCCTACCATTGATGTAACTCAACCGGAGCAATTGATTGTCCGTATAATGGGAAAGGGCAGCATACAGGTTGCTGTGATCTACAAATCCGTTGCGGATATATCCGTCACCCGTGTTTCGTGAATAACGTGCATCCAGCGACAGGCCGTTCTTTAGAATCCCGCTTCCTGCAGCGATAGTGGACGAAAATGTGTGATAACTGCCTGCTGATGTGGATGCTTCGCCATATGCCGTTGACCGTGCGCCTGCCGTTTTCATGGAGATGCTGGCGCCGAAAGCGGCAGCACCGTTTGTTGAGGTTCCTACGCCGCGCTGTACCTGAATACTTTGCAGGGACGATGATAAATCGGGTAGATTTACCCAGTAAACTTCCTGACTCTCAGGATTGTTTAACGGCATGCCGTTTAGCGTAACATTGATGCGGGTGGCATCCGTTCCGCGTATGCGCATGGAGGTGTTTCCCACGCCCGATCCGTCTTCGCTGAAAAACACCAGCGATGGAATGCCCTGCAGGATTGCCGGGATATTTCGGGCTGCGTTTTCTTTTCTGATTTCAGTCTGGGAAACATTGCTGTACGCCATCGGCGTGTTCTTTCCCGCCCGGGTGGAAGAGACCACCACTTCTTCGAGATGTATGTTCTTTAAACTGTCGGTTTGTTCGTCTGCCTGAGCAAACAAGGAAAGGTTCAGGGCCAGAAGCCCTGCAAGAATAACTGCCTTTTTCATTTACAAGTAGTTTTTATGACACAAGAAACAAGTGTTTTTTTGCGTCGGATGAGTAAAATAAAAAAGGGGATTTTTGAAAGATTTACCTAAAAACAAAATCACCAAGCTACAATGTTATTCAATTGTACGGCTAATAACGCGGAGCGTATACCTGTTGAATATCCATTGATTTTTTTGTGATCTTTTTTTGTTTCCCTCCGCCGGCATTATCCGGATCAGGTATTTGGGTATGATCTCAGCCCGTTGTTATGTGGCACCCCTGTATTTGACAAAACAAAGCTACTTCATTTTTGTTCACCAAACAATAAAAACCGCAATTTTTAACGTTCCAGCAATAAAAAATCTGTTACGTGTGACTTTGATAGCTGTTTTATTTGTAATTTCGTTCCTTCATTGCAACGTTCAATTACGGTATGTTTTAAATGAAAATATGAGCGAAGAAGATAAACTTGCGGCAGAAGATCGGATGATCGAGGATGAGTTTCAGGCACTTATTAACGATTATTTAAATTCGAACCACCGGCGTAAAGTGGAAGTCATTACCAAAGCCTTTAATATGGCGAAGGAAGCCCACAAAGGAGCACGCCGTCGTTCGGGCGAGCCGTACATTATGCATCCGCTGGCCGTTGCAAGAATTATTTCCCGCGAAATGGGACTGGGCTCAACCTCCATATCGGCTGCATTGCTGCACGATGTGGTGGAAGACACCGACTATACGGTTGAGGACCTTGAAGTAATGTTCGGCGATAAGATTGCGCAGATCGTTGACGGATTAACAAAAATCTCACACGGCATGTTTGGTGAGAACGTATCGGCTCAGGCGGAAAATTTTCGTAAACTCCTGTTGACGATGTCGGAAGACATTCGTGTGATCCTGATAAAAATTGCCGATCGGTTGCACAATATGCGGACGTTGTCGTCCATGACTCCCGCAAAGCAATTCAAGATAACCGGCGAAACCATGTATATTTATGCCCCTTTGGCGCACCGGCTGGGACTTTTTGCCATCAAAACCGAGCTCGAAGAACTTTGCTTCAAGTACGAACACCCGGAATCTTACGCTGAACTTTCGAATAAAGTGGAAACTTCTGCCCAGGAGCGGTTTGAAATTTATGAGAGTTTTGCCGAGCCGGTAGTTAAAGCACTCGATAAGATGAATATCGAATATGAGATGCGTGCCCGGGTAAAATCGCTTTATTCCATCTGGAAGAAGATGCAGGCCAAAGGTATCGATTTCAGCGAAGTGTACGATCTTTTTGCCGTCCGTATCATCTTTGAGATTTATCCCGGGATGGATGAGAAAAAACAATGCTGGGACATCTATTCTGCTATTACGGATATATACAAACTCCGCCCCGACCGTATTCGAGACTGGGTGAGCCATCCCAAGGCCAATGGTTACCAGGCGCTTCACCTGACGGTGATGGGCCCCGACGGGAAATGGATCGAAATACAGATTCGCAGCCGGCGAATGGACGATATTGCGGAAAAAGGTTTTGCTGCCCATTGGAAATACAAGGAGAACCGGATAGAGGAAGACAACGAACTGGATAAATGGCTGAAAACGATTCAGGAGGTATTGGCCAATCCCAACCCTAACGCCATCGATTTTCTGGATACGGTAAAAATGAACCTGTTCGCTTCCGAGATTTTTGTTTTTACCCCAAAAGGCGAAATCAAAACCCTTCCCCTGGGTGCTACCGCCCTCGATTTTGCATACAACATTCACACCCGCATAGGCGACCACTGCCTGGGAGCAAAAGTGAACCATACGCTGGTTCCGCTTAGCCAGAAACTGAAAAGCGGCGATCAGGTAGAGATCCTGACGTCCCAATCGCAACAACCACAACCCGAGTGGCTCAATTACGTTACAACCGCCAAGGCCCGAACCAAGATAGAAGCCGCAATCCGCCGGCAAAGGAGAAGAATAAGCGAGCGAGGTCAAAAAATGTTGGAAGAGTTTGTCGGAGAAGAACAACTCGATAATACCCTGTACAACAAAACCCTGAATTATTATAAAGTAGAAAAGCGGGAAGATTTGCATTATGGCCTGGGGAATGGTGACCTGAAACTTCCCGATTCCAGGGATAAGTTGCTTAAACAACGGGAAACAGTGGAACCCAAGCAAGACAACCTGTTTGTTCGTTATATGAAACAGGCCATGAGCGGTTTTAAAAAAGCCCCTGAGGAAAGCAGGAGTGACATTGCTGTTGCAAGTCCTGCAAAAACCGGAGAAATAGACAAGAAGGCGATATATAAACTGCACGAGGTGAGTTTCAAGAAAAATTTTATTGTTGCTTCTTGCTGCAATCCGTTGCCCGGTGATGATGTTTTTGGATTTATAACCGACAAAAATGAAGTGGAAGTTCACAAACGCTCCTGCGAAACAGGCATAAAGTTGAAATCGCGTTTTGGGGAAAGAATCCTGGCGACGGAGTGGGGCGACTATAAACAGTATTCTTTTCTTTCAGCCATTGTTTTTACGGGCATTGACCGGATAGGCATCTTGAATACGATATTGTCTAAACTCGCAGAGGATATTGTGGTAAACATAAAAAGTGTGAACGTTACGTCGAAAGACGGTATTTTTGAAGGTGTTTTTCATGTTCATGTCCACAGTGTGGAAGATGTTAATGTCCTGATTTCGAAGATAGCAAAAGTGGACGGTGTAACCACCGTCCACAGAGCCTTAATTTAATCAAGTAGTTTTATTTTCGTTTCTTCCCTCCAAACAACCTGCCGGTAATTTTTTTTACGGCAAAGGCCAGAATGGCCGGCTTGGCAACATTCCAGGCAATTCCACTTATTAAAGGTAAGTTTGAAAGGGCCAGGTTTATCCAGGGGTTACCCGGTTTTTTTGTTTTAAAGGGTACCACGGACGACGATGAGCCGTAAGACAGGTTGTCCACCGTTTCACTGAACTTGTTCTTGATACTGGTCGTTACGCCTTTGGTAAGCATAGATCCCCAGTTATCCGCCAGATACTGGATCTGATAAGATAGGCGTTGACCAGAAATTGCACGTTCCTCACGCAGTTTCTTCTTCTCCAGATGGAGCTCGTCGAGTGGAGTAAGTTTGTAACTTTTCATCAGCTTTTTGTTGTAAATTTAACCTCTTCGTCTTCCTGACGTTGCAGAAATTTGATTACAGAATTGATGATAGAGTGTTTCAGCGGCTTTTTTATCAACAACAAAACCAGAGTAAGAGCGATAGTGCCTAAAGTGACAATGCCAAAACCTTTCCAATTACTGTCAAAAACGTCTGCCAGGTAAAATCCGAGAGTGAGAAGTGCCAATGCCAATATCAGAAAAATGAAACTGACCAAAAACAGAGTAATGGCAGTTGAAGCCGCTCCCTTACTCACTTTTTCAAAAGCTTCGAGTTTTACAATCTCAATCGTGTTTGTCACATAACCCGTGACATCGCTTTTCATCTCTTCAAATAAGCTGGTAACCGTTTTGTCCTCCATCTGAGTTTCCTTTTAGTGTTTAGCCAATTCTTTTTTTGCTATTTCTGCAATGTCATCAATGTCTTCTTTCAGATCACTGACTTCGCTTTTTCCTTTATAGATAGCGGATTTTACATTCGCACGTACTTTATCGGCAAACGCGTTAGCTTGTTCAAGCCACTCTTCCTTTTTGTCGCTTCCCATAATATAACCGACAGCTGCTCCAAGCGCAATTCCAATTCCTAATCCGAGTAATAATTTTGCTTCTGATTTCATAATTTTGCTTTTTTAGATGTTAATAGTTTGTTTTCTTTGAAATGTTGTTTTCAACGTTGCCTATTTAGTAAAACGTTTTTTTTTTGAAAATGTTTACTCCCTCGGGAAAAAGTTGATTTATCAGTTCCCGCTAGGCTCTCCAAAAAGCGTTGCTGCAGTAAATCCGGTAATCTTGACTTTTACGAATTCTCCAATCCTGTGCTTTTGCTTGTCGAAAACAACCACCTTGTTCTGTTCAGTTCTTCCAAAGAGCTGTTCACGAGAGCGTTTTGAGAAACCCTCTACCAACACCTCAAACTCTTTTCCTACGTCCTGCTCGTTGCTTTTCTGCGAAAGTTCAAGCTGCAGGTCGATAATCTCCTGCAGACGGCGGCCTTTTACCTCCTCGGAAACATTGTCTTCCATTTTTTTCGCAGCGTATGTGCCCGGACGTTCGGAGTATTTGAACATAAAAGCCGAATCAAAGCCTACCTCACGCATAAGTGATAGTGTTTCCTGGTGATCTGCTTCGGTTTCACTGTGAAATCCACACATAATGTCGGTTGAGAGTCCGCAACCGGGAAGGATCCGTTTTATAGCGGCAATACGCTCTAAATACCATTTCCTGTCGTATCTCCGGTTCATCAGTTTCAACATGCGTGAACTCCCCGACTGTACAGGCAAATGGATATAATTGCACAAATTCTTGTACTTGGCAATGGTTTCCAATGTTTTGTCATTCATATCCCACGGGTGCGATGTGGTAAAACGGATACGCATTTGAGGTGCTTCCTCGGCAACCATTGCCAACAGATCGGAAAAATCGATAACTCTTCCGTCGTCTTCAAACTTGTATGAATTGACGTTCTGTCCTAACAAAGTGGCTTCGCGATAGCCTTTTCCCTTTAGGTCACGAATCTCGTTGAGGATGCTCTCCGGTTCCCGGCTTCGCTCCCTGCCACGCGTAAAAGGAACGATGCAGTAGTGGCAGAACTTATCGCATCCCCGCGTAATGGAAACAAACCCCGAAATATTTAATCCACTCATTTTTAATGGAATAACATCTTTGTAGGTTTCCGTTTTGGAAAGAACCACGTTGATTGCTTTTTCTCCGCGTTCGGCGGCCCCCATCAGGTTGGGTAAGTCGAGGTAGGCGTCGGGGCCGATTACCAGGTCAGCATGATGATTATCGATCAGTTCCTCTTTTACACGTTCTGCCATACATCCTAAAACACCGATGATGAGCTCTCCTCTCTTTTTTTTCTTCAAAGCGTTGAAATAGTCAAGCCGTTGTATCACGCGTTGTTCTGCATTGTCTCGGATGGAGCAGGTGTTGACAAAAATAGCATCGGCAGCCTTCTCGTCTTCGGTAACCGAGTATCCGTCCATCTCCATGATAGCTGCCACTACTTCGGAGTCGGCTACGTTCATTTGGCAACCGTACGTTTCGATAAATAGCCTTTTTTCTTTTTGATTATCTGTTGTTTCTGTGCTCATTTTCCTTTTTTTGCTGTAATTTTTTCTTAATGTCAGGAATTTATAAACATCTTAGTATATTTTAAACTAAAATATTTGTAAAATTTAAATTCTTGTTTTACTTTTGTCACGAACGAAAAAATAAAAATTTTTTCATAGTTAAGGTTTTGGTTAAACAATTAGGGGCGGCTGTGAAGTTGCCCCTGATTTTTTGAATAACCTTTCCTTTATTCGTGAAAATTGATTACTTTTGTCGGACTGCAAAATTAATCAATTTATGGAATTTGGCGACATTATTTATTTAATACTCATGCTTGCTTTCTTTGTTTTTGGAATTTTTAATGATTCAAAAAAAAAGAAAAAGAAAATAAGTAAAAGTACCCAACCTGTAAATTTAGAAGAAGAGTTTCGCGATGTGTTTCGGGAAGTTTTTCAAAAACCACAAAGACAACCTATTTCACCTCCAACTCCAAAGACCGTTAAGAATGAAAATCGACTCGCAAGGCCAGCAATGGCCTCAGCCAGGAGCACTCGTTGGGAATTTCAATCTTCCCTGGACCTGGTAACCGATTTCGAGGGAGAATCCTCGTTGAAAGGTTCCATGTTTGCAACCGAACGGTTCGACAATCATCATGAGATGAAAGAAATGGAAACGGTCCATCCTATTCTGGAGCAATTGAGGAGCAAAAACGGACAGTCTGAAATACGCAAGGCGGTTATCTACAGTGAAATACTGAACAGAAAATACTGACCTGACTCTTGTGTAACTAAAAAACAATGATATAAAAAACAAACAAAAATCTATGAGTCTTACTTATGTAACAGCGAAAGAGGCTGCTGCTCTTGTCAACCACAACGACAATGTGGGTTTTAGCGGCTTTACACACGCCGGATGTCCTAAAGTGGTTCCGGTTGAAATTGCCAAACGTGCCGAAGAAGAGCACGCTAAAGGCAATCCTTTTAAAATAGGCATGTTTACCGGTGCTTCCACCGGCGATTCTATCGATGGTAGCCTGGCTCGCGCCAATGCGGTAAAATTCCGCACACCCTATCAGACGAATAAAGATATGCGTAACGCCATTAACGCCGTTCAGCATGAACCGGTACAGTATTTCGACATGCACTTGTCTCAAGTGGCGCAGGAAATTCGTTACGGTTTTTTAGGAGGTGTGGATGTGGCTATTGTGGAAGCCTGTGAGGTTACCGATTCGGGAGAGATTGTTCCCACCAGCGGTGTTGGGATTATGCCCACCATTTGCCGTTTGGCCAAGATAGTTATTGTGGAGCTGAACGATAAGGTACCCGCCAAAATGCGCGGTGTGCATGATTTATATGAATTACAGGATCCTCCTAAACGCCGTCAGATAAATATTTTTGAAGTACAGGGGCGTGTAGGGTTGGAATACGTGAAAGTGGATCCTTCAAAAATTTATGTGGTAAGGACAAGTAAGGAAAATGAAGGCAGCGGTTTTGCACCGGTTGATGAGATTACGGAAAAAATCGGAGAGAACGTTTCGAACTTTTTCGTTTCTGAATTGAAAAAAGGACATATTCCGCCCACTTTCCTGCCTATTCAATCGGGTGTGGGAAACATTGCCAATGCTGTTCTTGCATCCATGGCACAGAACAAGGATATTCCCCGCTTCGAAGTATATACCGAGGTTATTCAGGATGCCGTGTTGGATATGATGCAAAAAGGGCATATCTCTTTTGCCAGCGGTTGCTCGCTTACGTTAAGCAACGAAGCAATGGAACGTTTTTATCGCGATTTGGATTTTTTCAAGAACAAGCTGGTGCTTCGTCCGTCGGAAATCTCCAACAATCCCGGTCTGGTGCGCCGGTTGGGTGTAATAGGCATCAATACAGCCATTGAAGCTGATATCTTCGGAAATGTAAACTCCACGCATGTGATGGGTAATATGATGATGAACGGTATCGGAGGTTCGGGTGATTTTACGCGAAGTGCTTATATCTCTATTTTTGTTACACCTTCAACCGCAAAAGATGGAAAAATAAGCGCCATTGTTCCGAAAGTGGCACACGAAGACCACAGCGAACATTCGGTGAAAGTAATTGTTTCGGAGTATGGCGTTGCTGATTTGCGCGGCAAGGGAACGTATGCCCGTGCTGAAGAGATCATTGAGAATTGCGCACATCCTAGCTACCGCCCGTTGTTGCACGATTACCTGAGTCTTACGAAAAAAGGGCACACACCGCAGAATTTATACGCTTGTTTTGAATTCCACAAGGCGTTTATGGAAACCGGTGATATGATCAACGCCGACTTTTCGAAATATAAAAAATAATCGTGGATGAATGTTTCTTCCAATGGTGTAGGAACAGAGGAAAATGATGGGGCGGTTCGAACAAAGCGTTAAAAGAATACGTTATAGAATAGTATTTTTTAATTAGCTAACTAAAATTTTTGATTATGGGAATTTTATCTTGGATCGTTTTAGGCCTGTTAGCAGGTTTGATAGCAAAAGCCATTCGCCCCGGAGCAGATCCGGGCGGTTGGATCGTAACCATCTTGATCGGTATCGCCGGCGGTGTCTTGGGCGGATGGATAGGTTCGTTGTTAGGCTGGGGGACCGTTGACGGATTCAGCCTTCGTACGCTGTTACTGGCCGTTGGAGGCGCACTGATCATTCTGTGGGTGTATGCCTTGTTGAAGAAAAAATGATGAACAGTTGTTCCAGGCAAGGGGCGACGCAAGTTGCCCTTTGTTGTTTTATCACTTCTTCCATAAACTTGAGGTGAAAAGCGAGAGTACCGTGAACACTTCAAGCCGGCCTACAATCATCAGGAAAGACAAGAAGTACTTGGCAAAACCGGTAGCGGTTGAAAAGTTCCCCGACGGGCCGAAATCGCCTAACCCAAAGCCATAACTGCTCATGCTCGAAACTGCGGCACCAATGGATTCGTCGAACGACATTCCGGTAAAACTCAGTACGATGGCACCCAGTCCGGTGATAGTCAGGTAAAGAAAAACGAAAGCAAGGACCTTTTCAACTACCGCATTTGAGTACACCTGCCCGTTAATCTTTACCATATACAATGCTTGCGGATGAACCTGGCGACGAAATACTACCTTTGTATTCTTTACCAAAATGATTAACCGGGATATCTTCATCCCGCCCGATGTTGAACCTTCGCTTCCGCAAAACAGAACCATAGCCAGGAAAAGGAACCAGTAAAATTGTCCCCAACGCAGGAAGTCCGTAGTGGCATATCCGGTAGTGGTGATTGCCGCTACAACCTGAAAAAGAACGGTGCGGATAGTGTCTTCTACAGATCCCAACACGTTACCTTCGGCATACAAGGCCATAGTAATGATAAACGTAAAGCCGAGAATCATAAAAGAGTACCACAAAAACTCCTCGTCCTTGAAAATCCGACCTGAGAAATTGCGGAACAGGTTGAACAGCAACAAAAAACGGATTCCGCCCGAGAACATCAGAAATATAATTACATATTCCGTATAGGCGGAGTTGAAATGAGCAATGCTGGCTTGTTTGGTGGAGAATCCTCCGGTGGAGATGCTGGTGAAAGCATGGCAGGCCGCATCAAATGCATTCATGGGACCTGCCCAGAGCAGGAGAAACCCGACTGCTGTTAGACCCAGGTAGGTGAAGGACATGTTTCGGGTGATGTCGCTGACACGCAGGCGGAGTTGTTCTTTGGAGATTCCGGTTGCCTCGGCATTGTAAAGATGGGAGGAGCTGCCCCCGAAGAGGGGCAAAAAAGACATCACAAAAATGATGATTCCGATGCCTCCAATCCATTGGGTAAAACTTCGCCAAAAATGAAGTGATTTAGGGAAGGCTTCTATGTTGATCAGGGTAGAGCTTCCGGTGGTGGTAAACCCGCAAACGCTTTCAAAGAAAGCATCCGTAAAAGAAGGGATGGCTCCACCGATCAAAAAAGGCAGCGTACCGTAAAGGGCCATCATCACCCATACAAGTGTGACGGTAAGGTAAACTTCCCGTTGGGAGATGCGTTTCTCTTTACGCTTCTTTCTTCCGATTAAAAATAAAACAAGCCCTGAAACGAACGTTATTAACGATGACAAGTAAAGGCTGTAAACGGAAGGTTCCTGATAAACTTCGCCAACAAATGCGGAAATAAGCATAAATGATGATTCGATCATCAAAATAAGTCCTATGCTGCTAAATACGAATTGATGGTTGAAGTTTCGCATAATCAATTGAAGAAACTCTCAATGCTTTTCAACGATGTATTCATAAAAAACACCATTACCTGGTCGTATGGCTCAATGAGCGTATCACCGTCAATAAGCATGGGTTCCCCGTTTCGGATAAGTGCGCCGAGAGTCATGTCGGAGGGTAAATTCAGGTTTTTGATCAGTTTTTTGGTGACTTTTGAGTTGGGTTTTGCAACAACTTCTCCTACGTTTGCATTTGAGAAAGTGAGGCATTTGATGTTTGAAGCATCCGCTTTGAGAAGAAGTTCGTATATTTTGCTGGCTGCCAACAGCTTTTTGTTGATTACGGTGCCGATATCGAAACGTTCGGCCATAGGAATATAATCTATGTTTTCTACCTCGGCAATGGTTTTTTTAACACCGTATTGCTTGGCCATCATACAGCCCAGGATGTTGGCTTCGGAATTTCCGGTAAGCGCAACAAATGCGTCCATATCGGAGATTCCTTCACTGAGTAACAACTCTGCATCGCGCGCATCACCCAGAAATATGGTGACGTTCGAAGGAGAAATCTCTACGAGTTTTTCCGCCCTTTCCCGGTTTTGTTCGATAATCTTTATGTTTATGTTTGACGGCAGGTATTGCACGGCCCGCATGGTAATCCGGCTACCGCCCATAAACATGACGTTTTTGGTTTCGAACGATGTCTTACCCATGATAGCAGGCATTTCATCGAGGTTTTTTCTTAACGTGGTAAAATAGAGAATATCGTTGGGTAAGATCTGATCACTTCCTTTCGGGATCAACGTTTGGTTTCCGCGTTTTATAACGACGATATGAAACTTTTTACCGACGTTTGGGAGTTCACGCAGGTACCAGTTGGCAATAGGCGCATTGGCCCTTATTTTGGCTGCGGTAAGTATTATGGAGCCGTTCGATAGCTCCCACCAAACCCTGGTCCAGGGAGTTTTGAGCGAAGAAACGATTTCACGTGCGGCCATCATTTCGGGATAGATCATGGAGTGAATGCCGAGCTTATCGAAAAACTCCACGTTCTTGGGCAGCAGGTACTCGTAATTATCAATTCTAGCCAGCGTTTTCTTGACGCCCAGATTGGCAGCAAGCATGCAAGCGTTAATGTTTTTGGACTCTTCCGGGGTAACACCGATAAAAAGATCCGAATCGGCAACGCCGGCTTCAGTAAGGTCTTTCAGCGATGTGCAGTTTCCGATGAAAGTCAATAACTCAGCGTTGTCGCGAACAGCCATCAGCCGCTCTTTACTGCTGTCCATCAATGTGATATCGTGATTTTCCTGCCCAAGCAGTTTGGCAAGATGGGTGCCCACTTCTCCTGCTCCAGCTATTAATATTTTCATCAGTTATGGTTTATTACAATTGCTTCTGAACTCCATCCAGAATACGTTAACGGAAGAACAACTTTTCTGTTTTCTAGTTTCTCAGGTTACTTTGTTCCTGAATGACGACAATGGCCTGTTCCTGTTTTATTAATTCGTTTACCTCCATAATTTTTCGTAAAATACCCTCTTCATCAATCCCTGCAATTTTTTGCAACTCTGTTATTGCTCCGTGAGTGATAAACTCATCTGCTATCCCGATCCTGAAAATCCGGTTGTGGATAAAACCGTTATCAGCCAGAAATTCTATTACGGCACTTCCCATTCCGCCTTTTATTACTCCGTTTTCCAGCGTGATGATGTACTTGAATTTTCTGGCAACCTTACTCAACATCTCCTGATCGATTGGCTTCAGGAAAAGCATGTCGTAGTGTGCCACGCTAATTCCCATCTCTTCTGCCCGTGCAATGGCTTTTACCGCGCTGTTACCTATGGCGCCTATGGAAAGCAGGGCCATGTCTTTGCCCTTTTTCAACCTTTTCCCTTTTCCTATTGGGATGAGCTGCGGTGGGTTGCGCCAATCCACCATTACCCCCTGCCCACGCGGGTACCTGATCACAAACGGACCATCATTGCCGTAAACGGCTGTGTACATTAGGTTGCGGAGATCGTGTTCATTGAAAGGAGCCGAAATAACCAGGTTGGGAATGGGCCGAAGATATGCCAGGTCAAATACCCCGTGGTGCGTTGGCCCGTCTTCGCCCACCAGTCCGGCCCTGTCGAGACACATGATGACTTTGAGCTTTTGCAGCGCCACGTCGTGAATTACCTGATCGTAAGCCCGTTGCATAAACGATGAGTAGATATTGCAAAACGGGATGAAACCCTCTTTTGCCAATCCGGCGGAGAAAGTAACCGCATGCGCTTCGGCAATTCCCACATCAAAAGCCCTGTCCGGCAATTTCTGCATCATATACGTCATGGAGCATCCCGTGGGCATAGCGGGTGTAATCCCGACAATTTTCTGGTTTTCTTCGGCAAGTTCCACCAGTGTATGTCCGAAAACATCCTGGTAGAGTTGCGGTTGATCAATTCTTTTTCTTACAATCCGTTCGCCTGTTTCTTTATCGAATAACCCGGGAGCATGCCAGATGGTGGCGGCTTTTTCTGCGGGTTTGAACCCTTTTCCCTTGACGGTTTTGATGTGAAGCAGTCTTGGTCCCTTCATGTCCCTGATGTTATGCAAAACCCGGATAAGTCCCGGCAGATCGTGTCCGTCAACCGGGCCGAAGTACCGGATATTGAACCCTTCGAACATATTTTGCTGTTGGGTAATAAGGGATTTTATGCTGTTGTTGAAGCGAAGCACAATGTTTTTCTTCTCTTCGGATATAAGGTTTTTGCTTTTGAAGGATTGGTAGACCCTGTTACGCATTTTGTTGTACTTGGACGACGTGGTCATTTTAACCAGATAATCCTGAATACCCCCCACATTACTGTCGATAGACATGTCGTTGTCGTTGAGTATGATGAGCAAGTTATTCGGCTGTGAGCAGGCATTGTTTAATCCTTCGTATGCGAGACCGCCGGTCATGGCTCCGTCTCCGATAATGGCCACTACATGCCGGTCTTCTTCACCATTAAGTGATGCAGCAACAGCCATCCCCAATGCAGCGGAAATGGAAGTGGAGGCGTGTCCGGCAACAAAAGTATCGTATATGCTTTCCTGCGGATTGGTAAATCCGGAAAGTCCACCCAGTTTGCGGTTTGTGTGGAAAACATCGCGCCGTCCGGTGAGTATCTTGTGTCCGTAAGCCTGATGGCCAACATCCCAAACCAGTTTGTCGTATGGCGTGTTGTATAGATAGTGAAGCGCAACGGTGAGTTCAACAGTACCTAAACTCGATGCAAAATGTCCGGGATTGTGAGAAAGCTGTTCAATAATGAACTCCCTCAAATCTTTGCAGACCTCCTTGAGTTGTTCAACATTGAACTTTTTGAGATCAGCCGGGCTATTTATGTCTTGTAAATATGTCATTCTTTTTGTTTTCTCTTCTCTTCGTTTCTGATAAACGAAGAATCGAGTTCGATGGTTCATTGTCTAGTGTTAATTCGCCATTTCGGAGAAAAACTTGATTCGGACCAAGCGGATTTCTGTTTCGGAATAATCGGAAAGTTCGTCCATAGCCTTATCCAGGTTATCGGTTTCGGCTTCCCGGAAATACTCGTAGATTTCTCTAACAGTATCCGTATCCATTACTTCTTCGAGGAAGTAGTTGATGTTTATTTTTGTACCCGAGTAGACAATAGCCTCAACTTCCGAAAGCATCTCGTTGAAATCTATTCCTTTGGATTCGGCCAGGTCGTCCAGGGCAACTTTTCTGTCGATAGCCTGTACGATAGAAACCTTGAGTTTTGATTTGTTAGCTACGGTCTTCACCCTCAAATCTTCAGGGCGGATAATTTCGTTTTCTTCTACATGTTTCTTTATGAGTTCGATAAACTCCTGACCATAACGTTTTGCTTTGCCGGCCCCTACACCCGGAATATTCTGCAGCTCTTCCAGTGTAATGGGGTAAGACGTAGCCATCGCTTCCAGGGAAGCGGGCTGAAAAATAACATACGGCGGGACGTTGAGTTTTTTGGATATTTTCTTTCTTAAGTCTTTCATCATCGAAAATAATGCCGGGTCGGCAGCTCCGGAATTTCCCCCTCCCGATGCGATTACGCCTTCTTCGGATTCGAGTTCTTCGATATCGGCATCATCTTCATCTTCCTCTTTCGTGATTTTGAAAGAAACGGGTTTTTTCAGGAATTCTTTTCCTTTCTTTGTGATCTTAAGAATTCCGTAATTCTCGATGTCCTTTTTTAAATAATTGTCAAGTAGTGCTTGACGGATAACCGTTTCCCAAGTGCTCTCCTCTTCATCCGATCCTGATCCGAACTCTTCTAACTCATTGTGTTCAAATGTTTCTATTTCGGATGTTTCTTTTCCGAGTAAAAAATTAATCAAATAATCGGCCTTGTGCTTTTCCTTTAGCACGGAGATGGCCTCTAAAACGGTGACAAGTAATTCTTTAGCTTCCACTTTTATTTTTGGATTTAAACAATTATCGCAGTTCCCACAATTGGGCTCGTTGTAATCTTCGCCGAAATAATGCAAGAGCATTTTCCTCCGGCAAACGGAAGTTTCGGCATAGGCGGCTGTTTCTAACAGCAGTTGTTTCCCGATTTCCTGTTCGGAAACAGGCTTGCCCTGCATAAAACGTTCCAGTTTTTGCAAATCTTTGCTGGAATAGAAAGCAATACATTTGCCTTCTCCTCCGTCGCGGCCTGAACGGCCCGTCTCCTGGTAGTACCCTTCGAGACTTTTAGGTATGTCATAATGAATCACATAGCGTACATCGGGTTTGTCGATCCCCATGCCAAAGGCAATAGTAGCGACAATTACGTCTGCCTGCTCCATCAGAAACGCATCCTGATTGGCGCTTCGAGTGGCAGCGTCCATCCCGGCATGATAGGGCAGGGCCCGTATATCGTTGGCTTGCAGTATCTGTGCAAAATCGTCTACCTTTTTGCGGCTCAGGCAATAAACAATACCTGATTTTATGCCTTGAGAAAGGATATATTTTATGATCTCCTTATCAACCTTATCGGTTTTCTTTCTTACTTCGTAGTATAGATTGGACCGGTTGAAGGATGATTTAAAAACGGCTGCGTCCAGCATACCCAGTGTCTTCTGAATATCATGCTGCACCTTGGGTGTGGCCGTTGCCGTCAACGCAACGACGGGCCGAGGGCCTATTTCGTTGATAATGGGTTTTATGCGCCGGTACTCGGGGCGAAAATCGTGTCCCCATTCCGATATACAGTGTGCTTCATCCACCGCGTAAAACGAGATGGGCACGTTTTGGAGAAAATCAATATTCTCCATCTTGGTAAGTGATTCGGGAGCAACATACAGCAACTTGGTTTTTCCCGAAACAATATCTTGTTTAACTTTCTCAATTTCCTGTTTATTCAGCGAAGAGTTCAGAAAATGAGCAACGCCGTCTTCTTCGCTAAAATTCCGCATGGCATCCACCTGATTTTTCATCAGTGCGATAAGTGGCGAAATGATAATTGCCGTACCTTTGGAAAGCAATGCCGGCAGCTGGTAACAAAGCGATTTACCGCCCCCGGTAGGCATTAATACAAAAGTATCCTTCCCGGACAAGACACTTTCGATAATGGCTTTTTGATTTCCTTTAAACGTGTCGAACCCGAAATATTTCTTTAATTCTTCGTATAGAGTCTTTTGTTTTTCCATAAGAGCAATTCCGCTACAAACTTAAAACATTTTCGTGCAAATGGAATAATGCAAATGTAAGAAAGTATTTTATATTTAAAAACAATTCCAATTCAAAAATAAACACTAAATTTAAGAATAAAAACCGAATAAACAAATTCTGATATTCATCTTTCGGGAGAAATAAAGACACAACAAACCACTTCCTGAAAAAGGAAGGAAAAAAGAAAAGAGAAAAGGCAATTTAAGCTACTCTCAGGTGCCGGAAATCCGATTTTTCGAAATGCTTCACCGCATATTCGCGTGTTACGTGTAGTTTTTTCTTGTCTTCGGAAGGCAAACTGAACATGGCGTCTATCATAATGGCTTCCACAATGGAACGTAACCCACGGGCACCGAGTTTGAATTCGATGGCTTTGTCAACAATGTACTCGTAAACATCCTTATCCAGGGTGAGTGTAACACCGTCCATGGAGAAGAGTTTTTCGTACTGTTTGATGATGGAGTTTTTGGGCTCGGTGAGGATTCTCAGCAAAGCATCCCTGTCTAAGGGTTCCAGATAGGTAAGTATAGGCAGGCGTCCGATAATTTCGGGTATTAAGCCAAAAGCTTTTAAATCCATCGGGGTGATGTACTGGAGCAGGTTGTTACGGTCTATATCGGCGGTTCTTCCGCTGGCTGCATAACCTACTACGCGCGTATTCAGCCTGTTGGCTATTTTTTTCTCAATCCCGTCGAAAGCGCCCCCGCAAACAAACAATATATTCTTGGTATTTACTGCAATCATGCGCTGTTCGGGATGCTTTCTTCCGCCTTGCGGAGGAACGTTTACGACTGATCCTTCCAGCAACTTCAACAATCCTTGTTGAACACCTTCGCCGCTGACATCGCGGGTGATGGACGGATTATCGCTTTTGCGGGCAATTTTATCTATTTCATCGATAAAAACGATACCACGCTCTGCTGCGGCGACATCATAATCGGCAACCTGCAGCAACCGGGTGAGAATACTTTCAATGTCTTCTCCCACGTATCCGGCTTCAGTAAGAACAGTAGCGTCGACGATGGTAAACGGAACACGCAGCAGTTTGGCGATCGTCCTAGCCAACAAAGTTTTTCCTGTTCCGGTGGCACCGACCATAATGATGTTTGATTTTTCGATTTCCACATCGTCTTTCACCGTCTTTTGCAGGATTCGCTTATAATGGTTGTAAACTGAAACAGACAGAAAGCGTTTGGCACTGTCTTGGCCAATAACGTACTGGTCAAGAAATTCCTTGATCTGTTTCGGCTTGGGAAGTGAATTGAGTGAAATGTCGGGAGCCGATTTTCCACTGCTTTTGAACGTTTCGTTTACGATTTCGTGTGCCTGCTCAGAACACATATCGCAGATATAACCCGATATTCCCGAGATAAGCAGGTTCACATCGTTTTCACTTCTTCCGCAGAAACTGCAATGATTGCTGCTGTTTGCTTTTTTTGCCATTTTATTAGACTTTTAGATATCAGATTTCAGAAATCTGTTTTCTAACTTCTTATTTCTTAATTAATATATCGTCCACCATTCCATATTCTTTGGCTTCTGAAGCACTCATCCAGAAATCACGGTCCGAATCGCGAGACACTTCCTCGATGGGTCTTCCCGTATGTTTTGAAATGATGGCATTTAATTCCTGTTTTACCTTGGCAATTTCGCGAGCGGTAATCTCAATGTCAGATGCCTGTCCCTGAACGCCGCCCAGCGGTTGGTGAATCATTACACGTGAGTGCGTGAGCGCAAAGCGTTTCTTGGATGTTCCGGCAACCAGCAGAACGGCGGCCATAGATGCTGCCATCCCGGTACAGATGGTGGTTACGTTGCTGGAGATGAACTGCATGGTGTCATATATTCCATAACCGGCATAAACGGATCCACCGGGAGAATTGATGTAAATGGAGATGTCTTTTCCCTGATCAGCAGAGTCGAGATAAAGCAGCTGCGCCTGTATGACATTGGCGGTGTAATCGTCGATCTGAGTGCCGAGAAAGATGATCCGGTCCATCATCAGACGTGAAAACACATCCATTTGGGCAACGTTCAACTGACGTTCTTCGATAATGGTCGGAGAGATGTATCCGCCACCTGCACTTATTATTTTTGTATAGCCGTCCAATCGGGCACTGCTCATCCCAAGATGCTTGACGGCATATTTTCTGAAATCGTTTTGCATAATTTTTTGTTTTTTTATCACCGGTTTTACTCCTGATGCGATGTGTGTGATTTAGACAATCAACCATCGGAATATCGTTTTCCGTGAAACAAAGATATTTATTTTTAGGAGATAATCTCCTTGTTTACGCAGAAGATTTTATTTTTCTTCTTTGTCCTCCGACAGTAACTTCTCGAAATCTTTTGATGGAATTTCCTTCTCGTTGACTTTAACGGTTTGTTTGAGCCATTCCATCACTTTGTTTTCAACCAGCTGGTCGTACATGTTTCTGACCGTATTCTGGTCACCCAGCATCCGTTTAACATAGTTCTCCAACACGTCGGCGGGAACATTGCTCATCCCGTATTGCGCGAATTGTGCTCTGGCAACCTCGGCTGCAAAGGTTTCCAGGTCGCTGTTTTCGATTTTAATGTCCTGTTCCTTTACAATTTTCTCTTTTGACAGGTGATATTTTAAATCTTCAGCGATTTTCGGATAGTCGTTTTCGATCGTTTCCGCTGTGTTTTTTTCGTTGGCAACCAATAACCACCGTTTCAGGAAAACATCGGGAAATTCAACGTCTTTCAACTTTTTCAGGATCAGCTCACGTGCCGATTTCATAAACAGGTTATCTGCTGCCGGTTTGAACTGGTTGTTCAGTAATTCCGTGACTTTTACCTTGAATTCCTCTTCCGATGAAACCACACCTTCGCCCAACACTTTATCAAACAATTCCTGCTCCATAGCTGCTTCTTCGTACCGGGTAACTTCCTGGATCTCAAAAGAAAAGTCGGAGTCGACATCCGCTACGTTTTCTTTGGCGATCTGCAACAACGATGCTATTTCCGCAGCGTTGTTGTCATAGGCTGTTTTGGGGTTGAAGACGACAGTATCGCCCACCTTGGCACCCACAAACTTCTTTTTTGTCTCTTCATCCTTGATGTACGATGGCATGATCATGCCGTTTTCGATTTCAATCAGGTTCTCTTTAGGTTCGCCGTTATCGATTTCCGATATCTTTCCTTTGATAAGATCGGTTTCGACCGTTTCGCCTTCCACTTTTTTATAGGAGCCGTAATTTTGTTTGTAGGCATCGTATTGTTTATCAAGCAAATCATCTTCCAGCTTGACGTTGTAATAAATGAGCGTGTCTCTTCTGTTGAGTGGAAGTTCAAATTCAGGAGCCAAAGCAACATCAAACTTAAATTCGAAATTTTCATCCTTGTCGAAATCGATGGTTTTTTGTTCTTCTTCGTTTGGCAGCGGCTCACCCAGGATATTCAGTTCGTTTTCTTTGATGTATTTGTATAATTCGTTGCTTACTAACTTGTTGATCTCTTCGGCAAGAATAGATTTTCCATACATTTTCTGAATAATTCCTTTGGGAATTTTTCCTTGTCTAAAACCAGGGATATTGGCTTTTTGACGGAATTGATTCAGCGATTTGTCAACGTTTTCCTGATAATCCGGTTTTTCTAATTCTATGGCGATGATGCCGTTTACATTGTCTGTTTTGTTGAGTGTTACCTTCATTTGAACTGTTTATTTTACGCTTTATAAGTTTTGTTCCAGTTTGAAAATCAATCGATTTAAATAGTAAAACCGATTTTTTAAAATTGGATGCAAAAATACGCTTTATATTGATAACTGCAAAAAATATTTGAGAGTTAATTATTTAAACAATGCAAAATAAGCCCTTCGCATTCACCCTATTTTAGCTATCTTTGCAGCTCGAAATTACAAAACATGCAAAAAATACTCGAACATAGCTCACAGCGTGCAAGAATTATCTACCTGCTTTTGTTCTCCCTGATGGGCTCATTTGTGGCCGGAGCCATCTTGTTCATGGCCGGAATCTCACTGCCATCCGCAGAGGGAAGCATCTGGTATTATCGGTTCAGCATTATCTTGCAGGATATTTTTGTGATGTTTCTGCCCGCTTACACTCTTTGTCTATGGATTGCGGATAAGCCGATGCAGATGATGGGGGTAAGGAAAACCCGAAAAATGTCGCAAGGTCTTCTGTACGGTTTTTTAATTTTTGGAGTTTCCTATCCCGCAATAGCGGTTATCGCTCAGTGGAATGAACAGATTGTGCTTCCTGACTCATTGACGGGAGTGGAGAATTGGATGCGGCAGATGGAGGACGCCGCCAAGGATGTTACCGATCTCTTCCTTTCGGGGGAAACCTTATCCGACTTGTTTTTGAATTTGTTGATTATTGCTGCTGCCGCCGCTTTTGTGGAAGAGATTTTTTTCAGGGGTGCCTTGCAACAGCTTATCGAAAAATGGTTGCGTAACGGCCATGTGGCAGTGTGGACAGCCGCCTTTATTTTCAGTGCCATTCACTTGCAATTTTATGGTTTTCTCCCGCGACTGGTTATGGGGGCTGTGTTGGGGTACCTGTTTCTTTATTCACGAAATTTATGGATTCCCATGCTTTATCATTTTGTGAATAATGCGGCTGTGGTTGTGATCACGTACTTCTGGGGAGAAAGCAATTTTCTGGAACAACTGGAAGATAAGCCCCTGACGTGGGTTTCGTTTATTGTGATGATTGTGAGTGGGTTGTTGACCTATTTCCTGTTTTCACAATACAAGGTACAAGTTAAAGTTGAAAATGATGATTCAAATTAGAGACACTATATTATCAGACGATATTTTTGAAGAGCATTTTATTTGTCATTTAACCAAATGTAAAGGTGCTTGTTGTGTTGAAGGTGATTCTGGCGCGCCGTTGGAACAGGAGGAATTTGAGCAAATACAGTCGATCCTGCCTGAGATATGGAACGATTTGTCGCCCAAGGCGCAGGCTCTTATTGAAGAACAGGGCATTGCTTATACCGATTATGACGGTGAACTGGTAACATCCATCATCAACGGCCGGGAATGTGTGTTCACCTACTTTGATGCGGATGGTACATGCAAATGTTCCATTGAAAAAGCCTGCCGCGAAGGCCGTATTCAGGTGCAGAAACCCATTTCGTGCCACCTTTATCCCATACGTTTACAGAAGCTGAGCGAATTTACGGCAGTAAACTACAACCGTTGGTCGATATGCAAGCCCGCTGTGAAACTTGGAAAACGTGAAGGGGTAAAGATCTACGAGTTTCTTCGTGAGCCGCTTATACGTAGGTTCGGTGAAGAATGGTACAAGGAGGTTTGTGAAGCGGCAAAGTTGCTGGAAGAGGAGAAAAGAGCAGATAGCAGGGAGCCCTAGAAAATATCCATTGCCTTTTTCTTTTCTTCAATCATTTTATAAAACACGGGTGTTACATCTGTTTTCGGTTGGCTAAGAAGATAGATCCGGGTTCCGTATTCATCGGCATATTTATTTTCAATTTTGCCTTTCAGGTGAACACTCCTGAACAGGTTGAGGGTTGTGCTGTCGGGTTCCGGACCGATCCAGATAATGTTTAGAATAACTGGATAATGCGGAATCCAAAAAATGTAATCGGTACTTAACGAGTAGGCTTCCGGCACTTTATCCCTGTTGTAATAATTTATAGCTCCCGCAAGGCCGTAATTGTCACAGAACAGGAGTGTTGATTGTTTCTCTTTATCAGGGATTTGATTGTAAGCCTCTCTTGTTTTTGCGGCCAGTTCTTTCCAACCGGTCATATTGGCAAAATCTTGAGGAAGTTGACGCTGGGAACCATCCTCCCAGTCGAGTAGCCCCATCTTGTTATAGAACTCCTGATTTTCCGCGATGTATTTGGGAGAGTGGTAGGGCATGATGTAAGGGCCGAGAAAAAGGAAAGCACCCATGCTCAGCCCTCCCAGCAACGAGAATACCACAACCCTGCCTTTCCCGATCATGCGTTCCGGATAAACACTGCCAAAAGCCAGCAAAACGGGATAAAGCCCCAGCGCATAATAACTCTTCGCCCTGCAAAGGGTGAACAGTGTAAGGACGACAAGGAAAGTTATTCCGATGAACCGGAATTGGCGAAAAGGCTTGTAAAAGATAAACGACCAGAACGCAGCCAAGACAGGAAATACTCCAAACATCAAAAAACGGGGTTGGGTAATTAAAAACTCTGCATGACTGATGTGAGACAGCTGGCTTTCGTTCAGCGCTTTCATGTGATGAAAGGCCGGCAGGTTATTGTTGGCTTGCCAGATAATATTGGGCAGGATTAGCAGCAGGCAGATTCCCGCAGCATAATAGAAATATCTATGGGTTAAAATTTTCCTTTGAGAAGAAAGAAGTAACCCAATTAACAACCCCGCGATAAGAAAAAACACCGTGTATTTATTGTTGATAGCTAGTGCACAGCTAACCCCTGACATGAGCAACCATTTGTTGTTTTGGGAAGTGATAAATTTGACGAGCGTGTAAAAAATGATTGTCCACACAAGGATATCGAAAGCGTTTGGGTGAAAAAGGATATTAAGTCGGGAAAAAGGAGAAAAAATCAGCAAAACTGAGGCAAGCATCTTGGCCGGAAGCCCTCCTTTCAGTTCCTCCACCAGGAACCAAACCATCACGACCGTTAACGTGCCGAAGAGGGCAGGAAAGAAACGTACCCAGAATAACCCTCCACCCAACAACTGGATTATTGCGGCAATCCACGAGGTAAAAGGAGGCACTGAAATGTACCCCGCAGCCGGATGAAAAGCCTGGTCGAGATAGAGAAACTCATCGCGGTGCAGTTCGTATTCCGGATTGACCATGACGTACTGCAAAACAAATTTGACAAGAACCAAAAGAAACAGCATGCCGTAGCGGGAGAAAAGGGAAAATATCCTCTTTATTTTCTTTTGGCCGGTCGATACGCAATTTTTTTTATCAGCATTCACTTGACCACTTCCGCAAAATCTTCCATGTTTTCATCCACGTATGCTGCAATAACAGAAGTCTCTTCCTCTTCTATTTCCATATACTTTTCTTCCAATTCATCGAACTGTTCGAATTGTTCATACATGGCCATGAATTCCTCTTCGGTGGTGTCACGCTCGAGTTCAGCCCGGTGGCTATCGTAAATTTCCTTGGCTTTGTACAGGATTTTCGATAACCCTTTAGCTCCCATCGACTTCAAGGCCTTCGCCGCAGGGTTGTCAAAAAGGTACCCGCCGTATCCGTTCTGGATCAACTGCACGAAACCCCCTTCGCGCACTTCGTCCGTAAAAAACCGGAAAGCCAGAAGCGTGTGTTGGTAACCATTTAGCTTATGCATGTTCTCTGCCGTAATGCCCCCGTCTAACACTTCCAGGTAAGCATCGGTAAACACCTTCAGAAATTCATCCATGCCTTTTTCGGCTGCCTTGATAATCTTTTGTTCGGGAATTTGAATCATATTACTTCACGTTTTATTTGTTTTTAATAAATTTTGAAGGTGTTACCTGCCGTATAAAAAACTCATCGGTGTGAAAATAGCTGGATGAAGAAAAAAAGTAGGGCTGCCACAACAATAATCAGGGAGACAATGGCAATAATTTGATATTGCCGTTTTTTTTGTGAAGAAATTTCCTCAGCTTTTTCTATTTCAACGCTTTCCATGTTCCGTAAGTATTCTTCCGTTATGCGCGGCCGCTTATGCGACCTGAATCTTCCGCCTCCGACCTCCTTTCTTTGTGTGCGGTTTAGCTCCAGCTTCTTTATCATGTCCAGCATGTGTCCTTCACCACCCATAATACTAAGTGTTTGATTGCTCACACCAAAGTTAAACAATTTCGCTGAATAACTACAAGGTTGGGAAAAAAACAGTACTTTTGCAGCAGTATTCACAAATAATATTAATCTTAAACAATGGCAATTATTAAACCATTCAAGGGTGTTCGTCCACCCAAACAATTCGTAAAAGAGGTTGCATCGCGTCCGTATGATGTGCTAAATTCTGACGAGGCCCGCCGGGAAGCCGAAGGAAATGAAAAATCGCTCTATCGAATCATTAAACCGGAAATTGAATTTCCGGTTGGAAAAGATGAACACGACGAGGATGTGTACGCGAAGGCTGCAGAGAATTTCCGGTTGTTTCAAGACAAAGGCTGGTTGGTGCAGGACGAAAAAGAAATGTATTACGTGTATGCACAGACAATGAACGGCAAGACGCAATATGGCCTGGTGGTCGGTGCTTACGTGGAAGATTACATAAACGGTAAAATCAAGAAACATGAGTTAACCCGGCGCGATAAAGAAGAAGACCGGATGAAGCATGTGCGTGTGAACGATGCCAATATTGAACCCGTATTTTTTGCTTACCATTACAATGAAGAGATTAATGCCATAATAGCGCGGATTATCAGGCAGGAAGCTGAATATGATTTTATTTCCGTAGACGGTGTGGGACACCATTTCTGGCTGATTGACAATGATACCGATATCCGCCGCATTACCGAAATTTTCGCCACTTTCCCGGCCATGTATATTGCTGATGGACACCACCGCTCCGCAGCGGCTGCCCTTGTAGGTGCTGAAAAGGCAAAGAATAATCCTTACCACAGGGGGGATGAGGAGTATAACTATTTTATGGCGGTCTGTTTTCCGGACAATCAGTTGACAATTATCGATTACAACCGGGTGGTAAAGGATTTGAACGGATTATCCCCTGACGCATTTTTGAAAAAACTGGAAAAGAATTTCCTGGTTGAGCCTACCGGTTCCGAAATACAGAAACCCGGAAACTTACACAACTTCTCGGTATATCTCGACGGACGTTCATTCAGTGTGACGGCAAAACCCGGAACCTATGACGATAACGACCCTATAGGTGCACTGGATGTAACGGTTACATCCCTCCTTATCCTGGACGAGATTTTGGGAATAAAAGACCTGCGTTCCGATAAGCGTATTGATTTCGTGGGGGGAATCCGTGGCTTGGGAGAATTGAAAAAACGGGTGGACACCGGAGAAATGGCATTGGCGATAGCACTTTATCCTGTATCCATGAAGCAGTTGATGGATATTGCTGATTCTGGCAACATCATGCCTCCCAAAACAACGTGGTTTGAACCGAAACTTCGTTCAGGCCTGGTAATCCATAAACTTTCGTAAATCACAGGGAATAATGCCCAAAGTAACAGACCGGATGGAAATGGCAAATAATGCGGTAATGATAAGAAAAGAATCGGAAAAAATTTTTACCGAAATTGTCGGACATTACCGCTATTTACATCAACATCCCGAGCTTTCCTATAAAGAAGAAAATACGGCAAGGTACATTACGGAGTTTTTGGATATCGAAAAAATTCCGTACCGCAGAAATATCGGAGGATATGGAATTCTGGCGTGGGTCGTAGGTGAAAAAGAAGGGGGTGGAAAAACTGCCGCTTTTGTTGCCGATATGGATGCTTTGCCTGTACACGAAAAAAATGATGTGCCGTATAAATCGGTGACCGATGGTATCATGCATGCCTGCGGCCACGATTCACACACGGCATCGTTGATGGGGACAGCCAAAATAGTGAATTCGCTGCGAAGTGAATTTTCCGGCACGGTATTGTTTGTGTTTCAACCTGGAGAGGAACAATCGCCCGGTGGAGCCGCCTTGATGTTAAAAGACGGCGTTTTCCGGGATTTTAACCCTGATTTCGTAATAAAACAGCATGCTTATGTGGACTTACCAGCCGGAATGGTGGCATTCCAAACCGGAACGGTAATGGCATCTGCCGATGAAATTCACATTAAGGTAAAAGGAGAGGGTGGCCACGGCGCATTACCTCATGAACTGAACGATACGGTGCTGGCTGCTTCGAACATCCTTATTGCCCTTCAACAAGTGGTAAGCCGTCGCAGAAATCCGTTTCAACCCATGACACTTTCTTTCGGGAGATTCATTGCCGACGGTGCAACCAACGTTATTCCTTCGGAAGTAGTGCTTGCCGGCTCACTCAGGTGTATGGACGAAAGCGAACGACAGAAGATGCTTGGTGTCATCCCGCAAATTATCGATTCGGTATCTGCTGCCTATGGGTGTAGCTGTGAGATTGTTATGCCTGAAGGTTATCCGTGCACCGTCAGTCATGCTGCTGTAACTGAAAAAGTACGTTCGCAGGCTATTGAATTTTTAGGCGAAGCCGGGGTTTCGGAGTACCCCGTACGCATGACAGCAGAGGATTTTGGCTTTTTTTCCCAGCAATATCCGTGCTGTTTTTATCGGTTTGGTGTGGCCAACAGAAGCGGGGCTTGCGGCAAGCTTCACTCATCCAATTTTCTCATCGACGAAAAGGCATTGTTAACCGCTTCATCGTTATTTGCTTTTATTGCTCTCGATTCACTTGAAAGGTAATAATTTATTCGTTTTTTGCTGTTAGGAACCTGTTTTTTTATATTTTTGTAAAAAAATAATCATTTTTCTAACAAATTAAAAGTATAACTATGGCTTATCATGATTTAGACGAACTGGATGGGAAAATCCTGAAACTTATTGTAAACAACGCACGAATTCCCTTTCTTGAAGTAGCCCGCGAATGTGGTGTGTCGGGTGCAGCCATTCACCAACGCGTACAGAAATTAGTCAGTTTAGGCGTTATCAAGGGATCTGAATTTATCCTTGATGCTGAAAAGATAGGTTACGAAACGTGTGCTTATGTGGGGTTGTTTCTTGTATCGCCTTCGTCTTTCGATAGCGTAGTGAAAGAATTGGAGAAAATCCCCGAAGTGGTGGAGTGTTATTACACTACCGGGCAGTATGACCTGTTAATTAAAGTGTTCGCTAAAAACAACAAAGATCTACTTCGTATTATCCACAGTCAGCTTCAACCTCTTGGTCTGGCCAGAACCGAAACGTTGATGTGCTTCAAAGATGCTTTTCGCAAGAAATTGCCGATAGATTTTTCGTAAAAAAATTATTACCTGTTTTATTTCAAAGTCAGATGGTGGGCAAAAAAAATATATTGATATTTATTTTTGTTTTTACCGGTTTGCTATTCTGTGCTGGTAATGCCGGAGTTCCAGGTAAAAAAGTGGAAGGAATAGGCAATGAAAAGCAGATTGCTGACTTTATTCTCACTAATGTTATAAGACTTTATGATGTTCCTGAACACGGATTGTTGTCGGAAACCTATCCGATAAATCCCGATCACAAAGTAAATTACCTGGCTGAGGGGAGCACTCAAAAACAAAAACAGGAAGTGTCTTTTTTATGGCCTTACTCGGGTGTGATTTCTGGAACGGTTGCCCTGTATGCTTTTACGAAGGAAAAAAAATACCTTGATCTGATGGAGAAGCGCTTGTTGCCGGGGTTGGAGAAATACTTCGATACATCGCGTCACCCCGGAGGTTATCAGTCTTATCCTATTTTTGCGGGACACAGTGATAGGTTCTATGATGATAATGTATGGCTGGCACTTGATTTTTGTACGTTCTACGCAAATACTCAAAACAAGAAATACCTCGATAAAGCACTTGAAATATATGACTTTGTCTACAGCGGATGGGACGGTAACCTGGGTGGGGGAGTTTATTGGTGTGAGCAAAAAAAAACCAGTAAAAACACCTGCTCCAATGCTCCATCAGCCGTACTCAGTGCCAGGTTGTATCAGTTAACCGGCGATGAAAAATTCCTTTCACGTGCAGTAGAGACTTATCTCTGGACAAAAAACAATTTACTGGACCGGTCTGATTTTGTTTATTGGGATAATGTTGCGCTTGATGGAAAAATTGATAAAAGGAAATATACTTACAACAGCGGGCAAATGATCGAAGCGGGAGTTTTGCTTTACCAGATTACCGGTGACAGAACATACCTGACTGATGCTCAAAAAACAGCATCGGGAACTTATCAATATTTTACAACTGTTGAATCAACTGCGGAGGGAAGAACAGTGTTCTATCCCGATACTCCGTGGTTTAATGCAATACTTTTCAGAGGATTAAAAGCGCTTTATATCGTGGACGGAAACAAGAAATATATTCAATCCATGCTTGAAAACGCTCACTTTGCCTGGAGCAATACAGCAGATGAGCATAACCTGCTTGGAAAAGACTGGAGGAAAAAGTCGACACAACCCTATAAATGGTTGCTCGATAATGCTTGTATGATTGAACTTTTCGCCGGACTCGGCGACATTACTAAAATTAAGTGAATAAAAATGACTTCAAGGAGAAATTTTATCAAAAAAAGTGCCCTGGGGCTTACGGCCTTGGCTGTAAATCCTTCCTGGGCGAAAGGAAAAATCACAACTTCCGGCCAGGCGGGTAAATATGTGTCACGACGGCCTCCTGTTTCTGAAAGAAAATTTGTTTCAAGGGCTGTGGAAACGACCATCACAAGGGTTAAGTCCAAGATTAAAGATGAAAAATTGGCTTGGATGTTCGAGAACTGTTTTCCGAACACGTTGGATACAACCGTGAATTTTTCAATGAGAAACGGGAAACCCGATACTTTTGTAATTACGGGGGACATCGATGCCATGTGGCTTCGTGACTCCTCGGCGCAAGTTTGGCCTTATCTTCCTTTAATGAACGAAGACAATCAACTCAAACAAATGATTGCAGGCGTTGTAAACAGGCAAACGCAGTGTATACTTGTCGACCCTTATGCGAACGCATTTTATCCTAATCCTAATCCCAAAGGGGAATGGAGAACGGACAATACCGATATGAAACCCGAGGTGCACGAGCGCAAGTGGGAAATTGATTCACTTTGTTATCCTATTCGTCTGGCTTACCATTATTGGAAAACGACCAACGATACCTCGGTCTTTGATGCCGATTGGCGAAAAGCGATGGCATTGGTGTTGAAAACCTTCAGGGAACAACAACGAAAAGAAAATGAAGGGCCATATACTTTCCTACGTGTTACCGACCGCCAGTTGGATACGGTAAATAATAAGGGATTGGGGAATCCTGTGAATCCTGTCGGATTAATCGTTTCTTCGTTCCGTCCTTCGGATGATGCTACCACTTTTGGATTTCTGGTTCCTTCCAATATGTTTGCCGTAACCTCGCTGAAGCAATTGGTCGAAATTTCGGAATCGGTTACCAAGGATGCTTCTTTTGCGAAAGAGTGCAAATCCCTGGCCGACGAGGTTGATGTAGCTGTTAAGAAATATGCGGTCACCACACATCCCAACCACGGTCAAATCTACGCATTTGAAGTGGACGGATTTGGAAATTATTACCTGATGGACGATGCTAATGTCCCAAGTTTATTGGCAATTCCGTACTTGGGTGGCGAATGTGACGATGACGCTATCTACCGAAATACGCGTAATTTCGTGTTGAGCAAAGATAATCCGTATTTCTTTAAAGGAACTGCAGGGGAGGGAATTGGTGGACCACACATCGGTTATGATATGATTTGGCCCATGAGTATTATTTTGCGTGCAATTACAAGCCAGAGCGACGATGAGATTCGACATTGTATACAAATGCTTCGTGATACTGACGCCGGTACCGGATTCATGCATGAATCGTTTCATAAAAATGATCCTGCAAATTTTACACGAACATGGTTCGCATGGGTTAACACTCTTTTTGGAGAATTGATTCTTAAATTAGAGAAGGAAAATAAAATGAACTTATTAAACACTTAAAAATAAGCGTAATGAAATCAAATTTAGTGTTTCTTCTTTTGTTGCTGAGCGTTTATCTTGTTCACGCACAGGATAAATTAGAACCGGTTGATTATGTGAGTATTCTTGTAGGAACTCAATCCAAGTTTGAACTTTCCAACGGAAATACTTATCCGGCCATTGCCATGCCGTGGGGAATGAATTTCTGGACTCCGCAGACCGGAAAGATGGGTGATGGATGGATTTACCGCTACGATGCGGATAAAATCCGCGGATTCAAGCAAACGCATCAGCCAAGCCCATGGATGAATGATTACGGCCAGTTTTCGATTATGCCGATGACGGATAAAATTGAGTTTAATGAGGAGAAGCGAGCCAGTTGGTTTTCACACAAGGCTGAAATAGCCAAACCTTATTATTACAGTGTTTACCTGGCTGATTACGATGTGACAACCGAAATTACGCCAACGGAACGCGCGGCTGTCTTTCGCTTTACTTTCCCGGAAACAACCCGTTCGTATGTGCTGGTGGATGCTTTCGACAAGGGTTCGGCCGTGGAGATTCTTGCGGAAAAAAAAGCCATCATCGGTTATACTACACGTAACAGCAGAGGAGTGCCGGAAAACTTCAAAAATTACTTTGTGATTGTTTTTGATAAACCCTTTGAATATAAATCTGTGGTGAAAAGCGGAGAGATACTGCAAGGGATCCATAAGGTGGAAGACAATCATGCAGGTGCTTTTATCGGATTTTCCACGAAAAAAGGGGAGAAAGTCGTTGCAAAAGTGGCATCCTCTTTTATCAGCTACGAACAAGCCTGGCAGAATTTAAAAGAAGTTGAAAGCAAGAGTTTCGAAAATGTTAAGCAGGAAGGCAGAAAATCGTGGAATGAAGTATTGGGCAAAGTAGAGATTGAAGATGACAATATTGACAACAAACGCACTTTTTACTCCACCCTTTATCGTTCAACGCTCTTTCCCCGTAAGTTTTACGAAATTGATGCCCAGGGAAATGCAATACATTATAGCCCTTACAACGGGCAGGTACTCCCCGGATATATGTACACCGATACCGGATTTTGGGATACATTCCGTTCCCTGTTTCCTTTGCTGAATTTGATGTACCCGTCTGTCAACAAGGAGATTCAGGAGGGGTTGATTAATACGTACAAAGAGAGCGGCTTTCTGCCTGAATGGGCAAGTCCTGGACACCGTGGAATCATGATTGGGAACAATTCGGCTTCGGTGGTGGCCGATGCTTACCTGAAAGGGTTACGCGGCTACGATATCGAAACGCTTTATGAGGCAATGATACACGGAACGGAGAATGTACATCCGAAGGTCTCGTCTACCGGGCGGTTGGGGCATGAATATTACAATACACTTGGCTACGTTCCTTATGATGTGAAGATCAAAGAAAATGCGGCGCGCACGCTGGAATACGCGTATGCCGACTGGACAATTTATAAATTGGCCAAAGCCTTGAACCGTCCCCAGGCGGAGATCGACCTATACGCGAAACGTTGCCAAAATTACCGTAATTTGTATTCACCTGAGTACAAACTGATGAGGGGCAAGAACAAGGACGGAACGTTTCAGTCGCCTTTCAGCCCCACGAAATGGGGGGATGCATTTACCGAAGGCAACAGTTGGCACTACACCTGGTCGGTATTTCACGATCCGCAAGGATTGATCGATCTGATGGGTGGAAACAAGGAATTTGTGAATATGCTGGATTCTGTTTTCAAGATGCCACCGGTTTTTGACGATAGCTATTACGGATTTCCTATTCACGAAATCCGGGAGATGCAGATTATGAATATGGGGCAGTATGCTCACGGGAATCAACCCATTCAGCACATGGTATACCTCTACAATTATGCAGGAGAACCCTGGAAAACCCAATACTGGGCGCGTGAAGTGATGAATAAACTTTATACGCCCGCTCCCGACGGTTATTGCGGTGATGAAGATAACGGGCAAACGTCGGCATGGTATGTTTTTTCTGCTATGGGATTTTACCCGGTTTGTCCGGGAAGCGATGAATATATCCTGGGGTCACCGTTGTTTGAGAAAATAACCGTTCACCTGGAAAACGGGAGAAAACTACTGATAAATTCTCCAGGGAACAGTAAGTCAACTCGTTACATTTCGGACTTTAGATTGAACGGAAAAACGTATACCAAAAACTACGTGAAGCATCAGGATTTGATGGAAGGAGCCAGAATTGATGTGAAGATGTCGGATAAACCGAACAGGACAAGGGGAATCCGAAAGTCCGATTTTCCGTATTCGTTTTCCAACGAGAATAAATAACAAAAAAAGTGCTGAAATTTACTTCAGCACTTTTTCTTTGTCTATTTTCAAATTCTTCCCTGCCGGGTGAGAAACTTTCACAAAGATATTGTTGAATTCGAAAACAAACGGCTTGAATCTTGTTAGGTCCCAAATCCATTCGCTGAGCTCCACCGTAGTGACACCTTGATGGATAATGTCCAGTTGCTTGGCAGCGGCATACGACAAGTCGATGATTTTATTTCTGGAGTATGGGCCGCGATCGGTTACTTCCACCAGTACCTTCTTTCCGTTTTTCGGATTTATCACTTCCAGTATGGTCCCAAACGGATAGGTTTTGTGAGCGCAAGTGAGGCTGTCTCTATGGTAGGGTATGCCACTTGATGTTTTCCGGCCGTGAAACTTGTCGGCATAATAGGACGCTCCTCCTTTTTGCTGTGCAAAAACAGGGTTGTTTAATGTGTTTATAAACAGAATGATAATAAAAAAGAACGACTTTTTCATTGTCTCTTGTTTTGATTTTCACACTGCAAATGTATAAAAAAAATGAGAGTCTCCCATTTTTTTTATTTTTTTTGCCCATAAAGATACCAGATCATTTTTTATCGTGGTTATCTGCAGGCTCACAAACCAGATCCGGAGATGCAGGAGATATTGGGAAGATTGACGCGTTAACCCGTAGAAAAGAAAAAAGGAAAGTATTAAAACTTTCCTTCAGTAGTTGCGGAGATAGGACTTGAACCTATGACCTTTGGGTTATGAGCCCAACGAGCTACCAACTGCTCCACTCCGCGATATGTTTTCATTAATTGAGGTGCAAAGATACAATGTTTTTATTTATAAAACAAGTTTTTTGTATTTCTTTTTTTTTCTGCGGCAAAATATGTACTTTTGGTATAAATTTCAAAACCATGTCCGACAGTCTTGTAATTATACCCACGTACAACGAAAAAGAAAACATCGAGAACATTATCCGTACCGTTTTTGGTTTGTCAAAGCCATTTGACATACTTGTTATAGACGATGGGTCGCCCGATGGAACCGCAACCATTGTACGCCATTTGGCAGAAACGGAATTTTCAAGCCGGCTTTTTATGGAAGAGCGGGAAGGCAAATTGGGTTTGGGGACCGCTTATATTCATGGTTTTAAATGGGCTCTAGCCCGTTCTTACGCTTATATTTTCGAGATGGATGCTGATTTTTCCCACAATCCCGATGACTTGCCAAGGCTTTATTCTGCCTGTCACGATGAAGGGTTTGATATGTCGGTGGGATCCCGGTATTGCAGCGGTGTAAATGTAGTCAACTGGCCTATAGGACGTGTCTTGATGTCTTATTTCGCCTCCAAATATGTTCAAGTGATAACAGGGGTAGCTATTAAGGATACTACTGCCGGATTTGTTTGCTACAAACGAAAGGTATTGGAGACCATCAACCTGGACGATATAAAATTCAAAGGCTATGCGTTTCAGATTGAGATGAAGTATACGGCTTACGCATTGGGATTCAAAATAAAAGAAGTATCGGTGATATTTGTAAATCGTCAGTTGGGGACCTCCAAAATGAACAGCAGCATTTTTGGGGAAGCTTTTTTTGGTGTTATGAATTTGCGCTGGAGAAAAATATCGGGCAACATTAAACCCAAACAATTATGAAACTTATCCATAAGGCAATCCTTATTAACGAAGGCCGTTCCTTTACGGGTTCTGTACTTGTAGAAGGAGACAGGATTTCGAAAGTATTTGAGAACGAAGTCCCCGAAATTATCCTTCAGCAGTGCGGTGAAATTATCGATGCAAGGGGCTTGTACCTTATTCCCGGGGTATTGGATGATCAGGTGCATTTTCGTGATCCCGGACTTACGCACAAGGGTGATATTTATTCGGAGAGCAGGGCCGCTGTCGCTGGAGGGGTAACCTCGTTTATGGAAATGCCCAATACCAACCCGCAAACCGTGACGATAGATGCTTTGCACGAAAAGTTTGATTTGGCCGCACAAAAATCCATTGCCAATTATTCGTTTTACCTGGGTGCCACCAACGACAACATCAAGGAACTGAAAAAAGTCGACAAAAAGAACGTTTGCGGGGTGAAAGTGTTTATGGGCGCTTCTACCGGAAACATGCTGGTAGACAACGCAAAAACGCTGCAGCGGATCTTTGCAGAGGTAGATTCGTTGATTGCTACACATTGCGAGAACGAAGAGATTATACGTGAAAATGTAGATAACTATAAGAAACGGTTCGGGGAAGATATTCCCGTTCAGTACCATCCGCTTATCCGCAGTGAAGAAGCATGCTTCCGCTCTTCGGCACAAGCTGCGGAACTCGCCGACAAGTACGGTTCCCGCCTGCATGTGTTGCATCTTTCCACTGCCCTGGAAATGAGTTTGTTCAGTAAGTCGTCTGTAAAAGACAAAAAAATAACAGCAGAAGTATGCGTTCATCACCTTTGGTATACCGATGAGGATTATGCCCGGTTGGGCACACGCATCAAATGGAATCCGGCGATAAAAACGAGTGCAGACCGTGATGCCTTGCGTTCTGCGCTGATATCGGGAAAGCTGGATATTGTGGCAACTGATCATGCTCCGCATTTGTTGAGCGAGAAAGAGGGCGGTTGTCTGAAAGCTTCCTCAGGCGGGCCGTTGGTTCAACACTCCCTGCAGGCTATGTTGGAGTTGTCTTTACAAGGGCTCTGGTCGAAAGAATTTGTTGTGGAAAAAATGTGCCATGCGCCTGCAGAACTTTTTCAGGTGAAAGGCCGGGGGTATATCCGTGAAGGATATTTTGCCGACCTGGTGCTTGTGAACCCGGATAAACCCTATACAGTCGGTAAAAACAATATTCTGTACAAATGTGGCTGGTCGCCGTTCGAAGGTGAAACTTTCCGGCACAGCATCGAGAAAACGTTTGTGAACGGGAATCTGGTGTTTGATAAAGGCAATGTAGTTGAATCGGCTTCGGGGGAAGCATTGACGTTCGACCGGTAAATCCGTGTGAGGTTATGGCCGCTATGTGACAATAATTTTATATCTTTGCGCGAAATCAAGAATAAATAACTGTGAAATTTTTATTTACCGTACAGGGCGAGGGCAGGGGACACTTTACGCAATCGCTCGCATTGGCGTCTATGTTAAGAAAACACGGACACGAAGTGGTGGCCGTATTGGTGGGTAAAGACGACTCGCGACAAATTCCCCGGTTTTATCTCGATAAGATCAATGCGCCTGTTTTTGATTTTAGAAGCCCTAATTTCACCGCATTATACAAACAAAAACGGCCAAACCTCGTATTGAGCGTCATTGGTAATTTTTCGCAATCGTTCATCTTTCGGAAAAGCATTCTTTTCGTCAAATCCAAGATAGAGGAATATCGTCCCGACGCGGTGGTCAATTTTTATGAAATGGTTACCGGAGTGGCTTTTAGAACCTATCGGTTTGATAAGAAGTTAAATGTTCAATTAATCAGCATCGCACACCAATACATGCTGCTGAATCCGAAATACAAAACCACCAGCGAACAGGACATCAAGTATTATTTTCTTCGGATGATAACGAAGGTTACCTGCCAGTGTTCGTCCAAAATCTTGGCACTTTCGTTCCGTGATATGCCCGGAAGCATTGAGAAGAACCTGGTGGTTGTTCCGCCACTGCTCAGACAGGAGGTCTTTGAAAATGAGCCCTCCGACGGAGATTATATCCACGGCTATATGATCAATACCGGATATTACGAGGAAGTGCTGGACTGGCACACTAAAAACCCCCACATTCCGCTGCGCTTCTTCTGGGACAAGAAGGATGCCGATGAGGTGACGGTGATAGACGAAAACCTGATACTGTATCGCATCGATGACGATCTTTTCCTGAAAAGCATGGCGGGCAGTATGGCATATTCCACCACCTCGGGATTTGAGTCGGTGTGCGAGGCGCTCTATTACAAAAAACCCATTCTGATGATTCCCGTACACGTGGAGCAGGAGTTTAATGCTTATGATGCCAGCCTTTCCGGAGCGGGAATAAGCAGTACGAAATTTAAACTGAACAAACTGTTGAACTTTATACCGCATTACCGGCCCGATGAAAACTTCCGGGATTGGGTGCATCAGGCGGAAGAACGGTTTATCCGGGAGATCTGCGGCACCAACTAAAAAAGCCCTTAGCCGGGCGGCTAAAGGCTTTTGGTGAAAGAGCCACAAGCGAGATTCGAACTCGCGACCGACGCGTTACGAATGCGTTACTCTACCTACTGAGCTATTGTGGCAACGTTTCGGGTTGCAAAATTATAAAAAATAACCGAAACCGACTAAAATTACATCAAGTTTTTATCGTACGAACGCACTTAGGCTTAATTCCCAAAACAAATCTTTATCGAAAGCATACAATTTGTTGTTTCTCATAAACATATTGGGTGATGCCCGAAATTTCATTAACGCTTTTCCCGAATAATCACAAACGGTGAACTCTTTTTCATCGTTAGTCAGGAATTTATAATTGCCGTTATCGATTGTTTTTTTGAAAACATCCTTCTTGTCATACGTTATTAGTGTTTCTAAACTGTCAGTCAGCGAGATGACTCGATTCTCGGACGTCATTATCAGGTTCTGTTCGGGGTAAGCGGCGGCCAAATCCATAAAAGTAGAATCGCCCTGCAGGGCATAGATTCCGGATTCCACAAAAGTATCCAGTCGTTCACCTTTCTCGAGACCGATTATTTTTTCCGTCAGCAGGCTGCCGTCGGCAAGGGAATAGGTGACGATTTTATTTTCGAAAACCAGGAAAAGCACGTCGTTGATAACCTGAAAATTCCGGATGAACTCTTTTTTCTCGGGAATCATGTTTAAATACCGTTGGGTGCCGTCATTAAGGTTAAAAGCAGCGAAATAAGGGTCGCCAACCGTGGAAAAACCACCGTTGTAGAAGGCATAACCGCGATTGATCATATAAATGACCGAATCTTTCAGGAAAAGGGACGATTTCGATGTGATTTTTTCAGGTAGCGGGATACTCCACTGAATTTCTCCCGAGTTTCCTACCCGGGAAATCATATCTCGGGAAGCGAGAACGATCGTGTTTTCTTCATCGATCAGCATATTTGAAACCATTTCCGTAACCTCGTCGGGGTTTGTTTGATACATGACGGTTCCCGTGAGAACCCCCAGCAAAATACCTGCGGCGTTGGTTGCGATCATTTTCCCGATCTTCTTTTGACTGGTGGTTGCTTTGTACGACCAGCTCTTTCCTGTAGGCAGTTCAAGTGCCTGAATTCCGTTGACGGACACCAGAAGAATGGAGTCGGTCAGCATGTAAGCATCGTCCCAGCCGCGTGTCCGGTCAACCGGCTTGGTCCACAGAATATTTCCGTTGGATAAATCGATGGCCGATAAGTTATTCGACATGCTTTGGAGCGGATAACACTTAGGCTTCCTGCGGTCGGGACGACCCAGCAAGGAAGCGTCGGTTGAAC
>JABNAD010000122.1_pt1 | contig 68877 bp, 72 predicted proteins | sample 7240381 | NCBI WGS metagenome assembly JABNAD01 (sample SAMN11332834, study PRJNA596920) | anaerobic digester metagenome | biome: digested sludge; isolation source: digested sewage sludge-derived enrichment culture grown on H2/CO2 | place: Germany: Goettingen
GATAACCACTAAAAATCACTTGCTTGCGCAGGTGATTTTTTTGTTTAACAGACGAAGTCTGAGAAAGAAGAACAATGGGAAAAAAACAGACAAATCAAGTGAAAGAAATCACCCCCATGGCGGTAGACTTTCCCCAATGGTATACAGATGTTATCTCCAAAACCGAATTGGTGGACTATTCTCCGGTAAAAGGTTTTATGGTGATTCGACCCTATGGTTATGCCATTTGGGAGCTGATCCAGGGTGCTTACGATAAACGCTTTAAAGAAACCGGTCATGAAAACATGTATTTTCCGCTTTTGATTCCAGAAAGCCTGCTAACAAAAGAAGCTGAGCATGTCGAAGGATTTGCGCCGGAGGTCGCCTGGGTTACCCATGGTGGTGGTAAAGAACTGGCAGAAAAACTGGCAGTGCGCCCCACATCAGAAACGATTATTTGCAGTATGTATTCCAAGTGGCTTAATTCTTATCGCCAGCTGCCTTATTTATATAATCAATGGTGTTCAGTCGTGCGGTGGGAAAAAACCACCCGACCGTTCCTTAGAACCTCTGAGTTTTTATGGCAGGAGGGCCATACCCTCCATGAAACTCCTGAAGAAGCTCAGGAAGAAACCATGCAAATGCTGGGGATCTACCGGGAAATCGCCGAAAGCCACCTGGCCATGCCGATGGTCGTTGGTCGAAAAAGTGATAAAGAAAAATTTGCCGGTGCCGATGCCACCTATACCATGGAAGCATTGATGCACGATGGTCAGGCCCTGCAATCAGGGACTTCTCATAATCTTGGCCAGCATTTTACCAAGGCCTTTGAAATTACCTACCTGGATCGCAATAATGAGCAGTCCTTTCCTTTCCATACTTCCTGGGGGGTATCGACACGCTTAATCGGTGGGATTATCATGGTTCATGGTGATGATAATGGTCTGGTTCTGCCTCCGAAAATTGCCCCGATTCAGGTGGTGGTCATTCCGGTGGCTCAACATAAAGAAGGGGTGTTGGATAAAGCCTGGGAAATCAGCAAAGCCCTTGGGAAAGATTTCAGAGTTAAGGTTGATGATCTTGATGGCTATTCTCCTGGCTGGAAGTTTAACCAGTGGGAAATGAAGGGTGTGCCAATTCGCCTGGAAATTGGTCCACGAGACATTGAAAATGGTCAATGTGTACTGGCCCGACGGGATACGGGTGAAAAAATTCAGGTCAGTTTGGATAATGTCAGCCAGGCTGTGGATGACTTGTTGGCCGAAATTCAGGCCAACTTGTTTAATAAAGCGCTGAAAATGCGGGAAGAAAAAACCTCCACTGCGGAAAACATTGATGAATTCAAAAAGAATTTATCAGAAAATCCGGGGTTTGTCAAAGCGATGTGGTGTGGTGAGCGAAGCTGTGAAGATCAGATAAAAGAAGAAACTGGCGCATCGATCCGTTGTATCCCATTTGAAGATGAACAGGAAGTGTTGTACGCAGGCAAATGTGTCTGTTGTGGTAAGCCAGCACAAAAAATGGCCTACTTCGCCCGAGCTTATTAGGAAGCATGAGCGTGTGAAAATGAGCAGCATTGCAATGACCAACCTGGGATTTTTCTTGAATGAAGGCGAATTTTATGAACATATCCGGATGAAAAAAGGATCAAGACGGGCCCTGCCCATTGAGCGAATTCTTGAGTCAGCAAGAAATATTCCGAAGCCAAAGGTGCTCTATCGGGTATCCGAAGCGAAAATCATTGATGCTACGCACTTCACCCTGGATGGCGTCGAATTTGTCAGTGAAGCTGGAGTGGAAAAAATTGCCAAGTCTACCTATGTTTTTCCGAATATTGTCACGGCTGGTCGGGAAATTGAGAATTATTGTCTTTCCCGGGAGAACGTTCTGGATCAGTACATTATCATGGAGCTCTGCAATTTCGCCTGCGAATTTGCCAGAGAAGCGCTGATACGTGATGTTAGGAATCGCTATGGTGTGTCGATAACGGATTGTATCTATCCGGGTGAAGATGGATTTCGTCTGGAATCGGGTAAAAAAATATTTGATTTATTTGAAAATGTCGAAGACCAAATTGGTGTTACAGTCACTGAGATGGGGCTGACCACCCCGAGTCGAACAGCCTACGCAATTTATTTTGGCTAATCAATTAAATCAATAAAACGTATAAAGAGGCCCTAAGTTATCCTTAGATGGCCTCTTTTTTTATGCATTCTTTAAATTGTTAAACAATTCGATCATTCGTATATTGAGCAGGGGATGGACGAAGTACGGCGCAATTTCAGCCATTGATTCCATTACAAAAGTCCGTTCCTGAATCCGGGGATGGGGGAGAATCACATGGGGATCATCACTGATCAGATTATCGTAAAATAAAATATCCAGATCAATAGTCCGGGGGCCCCAGTGGATCGTTCGTTCCCGTTTAAGTTCCAGCTCGATCTCAAGCAGCCGGTTCATCAGGACAGGAGGCGGCAGGGTGGTTCTAATTTTCAACACACAGTTGAGAAAAGCATCCTGGTCGGTGTAGCCCCAGGGCTCGGTTTCGATAATTGTGGATTGGGTCAGTCCTTCAATGCCAGGGGTACTTTTTATGGCAGTAATGGCTTCGGTTAGATTTAGATTGCGGTCGCCCATATTGGTGCCCAGTCCGATAAAGGCCTGGTGCCAACCGCGGTTTATTTCAATGGCGACGGTATCCATCGATTTAAGTATCGGGGCCCAAGGCTTTTTAATGGTAAGGCTGACATTTTTAACCATCGGGTAGTGTTTTAAAACATAGGTCGCCAGCATTTCGCCAGCGGTTTCAATCAGGTCGTAGCTTTCTTTTTTAAATTCGATCTCCAGGGCATGACAGAGTTCGCCATAATGAACGGATTTTGTCAAATCGCCGGTAAGGGCTGCTTCCTGCATATCCAGAGATAGAGTCACAGAAATCAGAAATTTCTGGCCCAGGGTTTTTTCTTCGGGGAAAACCCCGTGATAGGCAAAGACCTCAAAGTCTTTTATATAGAGTTTGTCCATGGTGCTCCTTTCAGAATACTGGCGGTCATTTGTGCCGCCCGTTTATTTTCCAGGACGTCATGAACTCGAATAATCGAGGCGCCTTTCATAATCCCGATAACCGTGGTGGCCACAGTGCCCTCCACCCGTTCGGTTACCGGCAGATCCAGGGTCAGGCCGATAAAGCCTTTTCGGGAGGTACCCAAAAGAACCGGGTAGCCGAGAGTTTGCAGGTCTTCCAGATGGTGCATTGTTTCCATATTCTGGGCGTAATCCTTGGCAAAGCCAATGCCGGGGTCAAGGATGATGGCATCCCTGGAAATGCCAGCGCTTAAGGCGATATTGATGGATTCCTGAAGATCGCTATTAATATCGGTCATCAGGTTGTGATAATTCTGATTAGTGCGGTTATGCATCAGGACGCAGGGAACCTGGTATTTGGCAGTAAACTCGGCCAGGGACGGATCATATTTAAAGCCCCAGATATCATTGACCATGTCGGCACCAGCCGCTAAGGCCGCTGCCCCAACAGGCCCCTTGTAGGTATCAATGGAAATGGGAATGTCAAAGCGCTGGCTGATTGCTTCGATCATTGGAACGACTCGCTCGATTTCTTCGGCATCACTGATTTGAGTATGACCGGGACGGGTCGATTCGCCGCCAAGATCAATAATATCAGCACCATCGAGGATCATTTTTTCTACCTGCCGCAGGCTGGCATCCAGATTATTAAACTTGCCACCGTCAGAAAATGAATCGGGGGTAACGTTTAAGATCCCCATAATGAGGACCTGATTGCTTAAGTCAAAATTTTTATTGCCAATTCGCATGAATACTCCTTTAATAAACAATGGTCAGGTTTTTCTTTTCACGTGACCAATCACATTCGGTTTCAACCGGGCAGCAAAAACAGGCCCGGGATAATTTGTCGCTTTGATAAACTAGTTTACTGAATCCCTGGGCTTTTGGATTACGATGATTAAGGATTGCCTCCAGGATCAGATTATTTTGATCGTCAGTATAATCAAGGGTTTTCAGCAGGGGAATTGCCAACTGGTGAGAGGCGATTTCATGGGGTGTTTTGTCCTGATATTGAACAAAACGACCAATGTCGTGGAGCAATGCGGTGGTATAAATCAGATCCCGGGAGAAGTTTAGTCCGGCTTCCATGATCTTGATACTGGCAATGCGGGCGACTGATAAAAAATGGTCGATGTCATGACGACAAAACGGTCGATTGACCTCACAGGTTTCTATTTTTTTTAGATAATTCTGATAATCATTCGTGTGAAAAAGGGTGTTGGTATTTTTTAACTGATCCATTAACCACGTCCTATTTGATGCTTAAAAGTTTATGGACTTCGTCTTTGAGCTCCTTGTTATGCTCAAATATACCGGCTTGCATCGCAGTAACGGTACGGGTGCCGGGACGTTTGACGCCGCGCATATTCATGCATAAGTGTTCGGCTTCAACGATAACCATGACGCCGCGGGCTTGCAGGTATTCCATAACGGCTTCACCAATTTCGGTGGTTAATACTTCCTGAAGCTGTGGTTTTTTGGCATAAACATCAACTGTTCGAACCAGTTTAGACAGTCCGGCAACCCGACCATTGGGAATATAGGCAATGTGAACCTTACCGTAAAAGGGTAACAGGTGATGCTCGCACATCGAATAAAAGGGAATGTCCCGTTCAATGACAATATCATCTGATTTTACGGCAAAGGTTTTGGCCAGGTGAACTTCGGCAGTATGGCCCAGACCTGAAAAAATTTCTGCATACATCCGGGCAACCCGGGCAGGGGTTTCAACCAGGCCTTCCCGGGTGGGGTCTTCGCCGATGGCTTCTAAAATCATTGTGACAGCTTCTTGGATTTTCTTTTGATCAATCATTTTTCTCCTATCGCCGAATCAACTTCAATTTGATCCGGAATGGTTTTTACTAAAACCAAATAAAAAAAGCATTACTTAAATAAAACAAAATGTTTTAAGCAATGCTTCCGCAACCCTTAATTGGTTGTTAAGGGGTCCAGCGGAAGCAACAAGATATCGCAATGAGTTCATTTCGTTTAAAGGCAACTTCCCATCCTCTAACACTTTACGCATCTTGTCTACTCTGTTATATTTAATTGGGTGTATTTTAACATGGGACGGGGCAGGTTACAAGGGTAATATAACGTATTCTTAAACGTTCTAAGTATCGATTGGCTGGAAATTTGCGGATAAAAAAATCAAAAAAAAGTTGGTGAAATCAACAAAAAAAGTAAAGAGAAAAAATTTAACCATTTTTTTAACAAAGTCGCTCAGTTGATGTAATCGATTGGCAATATTTTTACTTGTCGGTCACTGAAAGATGAAATATATTTGCGAAAGTTGATAACAGAAAGCGGTGATAATTAAGAATTACATCGTTTACTTAAGCCGGATATGGTAAAATAACTCTGCCAAATAATCAGAAAATTGAAATATAGTTAGAAATGAGTGGAACGATGACCGAATCAGATATACTAACAGCCAACGTGCCAAGTGGCGATCAAGTTATCAAAAAAACGTTATACATGCGGGGGATTCCCAAATGGGAATTTGACCGTTATCTGAGAAAGAAAGCCGAAACAATTGGGGAAGATTGCTATGCCGGTGCGGGCTGGCAGGTAACCTTGTCGCCAGAGCGACAGGAAAGTATTGGGGTCTGTTCACTGGTGGCAGTGGATGTTACCCTGGTGGTGGAAAAGGATCAGTTTGACGACTTTTTGCGCAGCTTTCGAAAGAACTTTCTTCGAGGCGGAGGTTGACCATGGAAGAGAAGAATTCCAAGAAGAGTTTTTATTCGCTGGATAACGCGGGTGTCCTCTACACGGCCATTGCCTCATCACGAATCACTACTGTATACCGGATGACAGTGGAATTATCAGAAGAAATACAACCAGTGACATTACAAAAAGCGCTGGAACAGATTATTCATCGGTTTCCCTATTTTCAGGTGACGTTAAAACGTGGTTTTTTCTGGTATTACTATGAACACACCGAGGCGATACCAAAGGTAGAGGAAGAAACCTATTATCCCTGTAAAACAATGCGACAGCGGCAGGGCAAGACCTTTCCCTTTCGGGTGCTCTATTATAAAAAATACCTCCATGTCGAATTTAATCACAGCATCTGTGATGGTAGCGGTGGCCTGACCTTTCTGCAAACGCTGATCATTGAGTATTTTAAGTTACTAAAGGCAATTATCCCAAAAGACCTGGGTAAAGCCATGGATATCGATACGGATGTCGACCCGGGCGAGTTTGAAGACTCCTTTAAGGTCTATTATGAAGAAAATGTACCGCCGCCGCCGGGTAGTAAAAAGGTCTTTCATTTTCCCTTTGAACTACTGGATAAGGGGGAGTACCTTTTGCTGACCGGTTTTGTGCCGGTAGCGCCCTTATTGGATCTGGCTAAGCGTCATGGTTGTACCCTGACCCAGTTTATTCTGGCTCTTTACTTTGAAAGTATTCAGGAATATATTATGGAGCTGCCAATCAGTGAGAAAAAAAAGCGGCGCCAACGGATTGCCATCAATGTACCGGTCGATTTGCGAAAGATGTTTCCTTCGATTACACTAAGAAATTTCTTTATCAGTCTTAATCCGGAGATTGATCTGGCCTTGGGCTATTATACCCGGGCGGAGATTATTGAGCAGATCAAAGGTTATATGGGTTTATATATGAATCGGAAGCATATTAACCGCTATATTTCCCGTAATGTACGCAATGAACAACTGATCTTTCTTCGGATCATTCCCCTGTGGGTAAAAAAGCTGCTGATGCCTCTTGTCTATAAACGTTATGGCGAGCGGGGCTATACCAGTGGTTTATCCAATTTGGGGGTGGTCACGGTTCCGGAAGAGCTGCGCCCCTATGTGAAGAGTTTTGAAGTCTTTCCTTCCCCCAGCGCTGAAAGCCGACTAAAGATGGTAACGGTCAGTTATGAGAATCGGCTGGCCCTGTGTTTTGGCAAAACCACTGGAGAAACGGTCATTGAAAAGATCTTTTTTGGAAAAATCAGACAGCTGGGAATTCCGGTAAAAATTGAAACGAATAAGAGGTGAGAATCATGGCCTATTGCCCAAAATGTGGTGTTGAAGTTGAAGATGATGTGAAAAACTGTCCGCTTTGCGACTTTCCCGTTCCGGATGTCAATGATGGAATTTTTTCTCAGGACAGTAAATATCCTCAGGCGATCAATACCTATGAAGAAGATCATCTGGGAAAAAAGAATCAGGCGTTTTTTTCGATTACGATTATTGCGGCCAGCATTATGGTGATTATTGGCGTCATCTATCTGGTTTATCCCTGGAATCATGTTTTGCTGAAATATATCGCCCTGGCGGATCTCAGCATTTTTGCCATTGTCTTTTTTGCCATGGGTTACCTCAAACCGAACTATAATTTTCTGGGAGCCTATATTACCGTGGTGATTACCTGCCTGTTTGTTTATATGATTGGTGGAAGCCAAACCAACTGGTTTTTAAGTTATGCCTTTCCGATTGCCACCCTGCTTTATCTGGATGTCAGCCTGTTTCGCTTTATTCTGAAACACACCCGGCATAAAAGTCAGTTCATTTTTATTCCCACCAACCTGATTCTTTTTGTGATTGTACTGGCAATCGGCATTGATGGAATTGTCAGCTTAAATGTACTGGGGGAAGTCCAATTAACCTGGTCATTGATTGTAGCGGTCTCGGGCCTTTGCATCATTGGCCTGCTCCAGACGATTTATCATCGGATTCCGGAAAAAACCCGGAGAATGCTAAAAAAGAAAATGCATGTATGATCGGTAACGGATCAGTCAATTGATGTGATTAATGTTGACTTTAATAAGTGAAAATAAAGAGTTTCCCAAAAGAAGGCTGGAAAAGATAGCATCGCTATTTTATCCAGTCTTCTTCTTTTTTTTGACTAAATAAGACATACGTGAGTAAAATATCGTTATACAAATTGTAAAAAAATCATAAAATTTTAAACAATCGAACTAAATCTTTAAAATACTTAATAAGTCTTAATGAACAGATATTATTCAGCGAATGCTTACTTATAAGATAGTTCTTGAAGTGGATTAAAGACACTCCAAATACGAATATAAGGGTAACATTAATATCTCAAAGACACGCTTAAAATATATTGGATTTAACCCTAGAGAAATAGTATGAAAAATTCCATTTATCAGTCAAAAAATTCTCGTTTCAATTGAGCGGTTTCGTGTTAAATTGAGGAACCATCTTAAATGATTTGGGTAATTATCACGTACAAAAGGAGGTCATTGTAATGGCAGTACAAATTACGACAGCAGAAGCCGTAAAAAAAATTGTTGATCAATCTTCTGTTATGATCGGAGGATTTTTAGGGGCTGCTGTTCCACTAAAAATGATCGATGAAATAGCAGCAGCTGGCGTTAAGGACCTGACCGTCATCAGTATTGGCGCCGGGTATCGGGGTGGCGGTGTGGATGTCGGCAAATTGGTTGTGAATCATCAGATTATAAAATACGTGACATCACATGTGGGAACTGATCCCAATTTGATCAAACAAATTGTGGGTGAAGAAGTGGAACTGGAGTTAAGCCCCATGGGCACTTTTGTGGAACGGGTTCGGGCTGGTGGTGCCGGATTGGGTGCTGTTGTCACACCGGTGGGGATGGGAACAGAGGTCGAAGCGATGGCACAAAAAATTACCGTCGATGGAAAACCTTACCTGTTATTTAAGCCGATCCGGGCTGATGTGGCGATAATTAAAGCCTATCGGGCTGACCCTTTGGGAAATTTGCAATATCAGGGAATGAGTAATACGAATCCGATTATGGCCACGGCTGCCGACATTGTCATTGCTGAGGTGGATGAGATTGTCGAGATTGGCGAGATTGCTTGTGAACAAATTGGGACACCGGGAATCTTTGTGGATTATATTGTTAAAGGACATCGTTATGAAGAACGTAAGATGATTTATGAAGAAATGTGGATTGCCACAAATAAATTATAGGAGGGTTCAAAATGCCTAGAAGTTATATAGCCAGAAGAATCGCTAAAGAATTTAAAGACGGAATGTATGTCAATTTGGGAATCGGCATTCCGACGGAATCGGCCAATTATATTCCGGAAGGAACCCGGGTGTTTCTCCAGACTGAAAATGGCGGCCTGATGTTTGGGCCCAAACCAAAACGGGGCGAAAGCAATCCGGATATTGCCAATGCTGGTGCCGAGCCGATTACCATGCTGCCTGGTGGCGCTGTCTTTGATGTGGCCACCTCGTTTGCGATGATTCGGGGTGGACATATTGATATGACGGTGGTCGGAGCTCTGGAAGTTGATGAAACGGGTAATATCGCCAGCTGGAAAATTCCCGGGAAGCTGTTAACGGGAATGGGTGGCGCCATGGATTTGCTGTATGGTTGCAAGCGCGTGATTGTGGCGATGACCCATACCGACAAGCACGGCAACCCGAAAATCAGGAAAAAATGCACCCTGCCCTTAACCGCCGCTGGGGTGGTGGATATGATCATCACCGATAAGGCGGTGTTTCGGGTGGATAAAGACGGATTGTATCTGGAAGAACTGGCACCAGGGGTTACTGTTTCTGAGATTGAGCAACTCACCGAAGGGACAATTTTAAACATCATCGAATGGGAACATATCGAAATTACTTAGAAAGATTAAAGAGGAAAGAATATGAATAACAATAAAAAATGGTTGATCCTGGCTGTCAGCATTGTGATCAACTTGTGCATTGGCTTTGCTTACGCCTGGAGTGTTTTCTCAAAACCGTTACAGGTCGATTTTGGCTGGACGCCCTCCCAGGCATCAATGGCCTTTACCATCAACTTATTTGTTTTGCCGATTGCAATGATTTTTGCCGGGCCGCTGGTAAAACGTTTCGGGGTGCGGGTGGTCGTCTTGTTAGGTGGGGTGCTGTTCGGTTTGGGCCTTTACTTAAGTGGCATGATCACCACCGTTTATCAGATCTATATTACCTATGGCTTAATTGCCGGATCGGGAATTGGACTGATCTACTCCATTACCGTTTCCAATACCGTTAAATGGTTTCCGGAACACAAAGGATTGGCTGGGGGCCTGACAGCCGGAGGTTTTGGTGCCGGTTCGCTGATTTTTGCTCCGGTGGCGGTACAGTTTATTGCCGCCCAAGGCGTGTTGGGGGCCTTCCAGACCTTGGGTTTGATCTTTGCCGGAGTGATCCTGGTGTTGGGGATCTTTATTGCCGCTCCGCCAGTATCGGATATCGATAACAAGGCGACCACTGCGGCAGCAAATCAGAGTAGTGGTGATGTCACCACCCGGGATATGTTAAAAACGGTTGATTTTTATGTGATTTGGGGATTGATGGTGCTGGGCTGTATCTCCGGATTAATGATTATCAGTCAGGCGTCACCGATTGGCCAGGTGATGGTTGGCTTATCGCCTGAACAGGCGGCTTTTGCGGTTGGCTTTATCGGGTTGGCAAATGCCACCGGACGGGTTGTCTGGGGAACCATTTCGGACAAAATTGGACGCTACAATACCCTGATGTGTATGTTTGCTTTAAGTGGTGCTGGCTTGGTGGCCTTGTATTTTACCAAAGACTTACCGCTTTTTATGGTAGGGATCTGTTTGATAGCAGCCAGCTATGGCGGTGTCTTCGGATTATTCCCGTCGATTACGGCTGATAACTTTGGGATCAAAAACTTGAGTATGAACTATGGGGTGGTCATGACCGGCCTATCAATCGGGGCCTTTATTGGACCGCAAATTGCGGCCTATGCCGTAGAAAAAAGCGGTGGCAGTTATAACCTGGGCTTTATCATCACCCTGGGCATTAATATTGCGGCGATTATTCTGGTATTAATTGCCAAACGGATGAATGCCAAACACAAAATGATGCTGGCAACGGAGCACTAAAAATTAAAAGGTAAAAAAAACAAGATCTGTCGCACGAGACAGATCTTGTTTTGGTTTAAGTTAAGCGATATTTGCGGTTGAGCATGTCTTCCCGTTCTTTCCAGTCCGACATCAGTGTGCCCAGGGCCCCGTAGAAGGAAAGATTATGATTGGGAAAACGGAAGTGAAGCATCTCGTGGAGAGCAATGTATTCAATACATTCCTTGGGGGTCTTAATCAGCTCCAGATTCAGGATCACCCGCTGACTTTTAGGTGAACAGGCGCCCCAGCGGTTGTCCAGCCGATAGATTTTCAGGTCGGGAAAACGGATTTGATAGGGCGCCGCTTTGATGATGGCAGCGGCCATGGCCTCGACAAAAATTTCCCGGGCCTGCTCCCGATACCACATATCCAGAACAAATTCTTTATGGGAAAGGGACGAAACATCCTGGACATTAAGAACCATGTTATAGTTGTTGATCACCACTCCGGTGGTGGGGGATTCTTCAATCATCAGGCGATAATAATCACCCAGAAATTTATGTTTTTCACCAGTTTTGTACTGATAATTTTTCAATAATTCAGGGACGGTATCAAGATTGCCAAACATAGGGGTACCTCCATCTTCTGGTTGAACAATTCATTTTGACAATTATATCCAAGAAGCAGCTAAATCTGAATAGAAATAGTTGTCACCATAGGGAAAGAATTGGTGATTAACTTGCAAATTTTTAAGATGCTGTTTATGAACTGTACTTTCACTGGAAAAATGTTATAATGAGATATTATCGTTCCCAAACATGTTAAGAATAATCAGAAGTGTTTTTAAATGAAAGGAGAATCTTATGGAGACAAGATTAAGTGTAACATTGATTCAACACACCCCGGATCCTGAGAAATTAGTGGCGGCAGCGGCCAAGCTATGTTATTCCAAAGCCGGTGCCGGTGAGATCATGGATGACTTGACCGATGATAATGTGGAGCGCTTCTTAACCCGTTTGATGGACATGGGCCACGCATCGCCCATCGAACATGCCAGCTTTACCTTTGCCATTGAAGGGGTTAGCCGGGCCTTAACCCATCAGCTGGTGCGCCATCGGATGGCCAGCTTCAGTCAGAAATCGCAACGCTATGTAGCTGAAGGTCAGTTTAGTTATGTGATTCCTCCAGAAATTAAAGCTCTGCCGGATGGCGAAAAGATCTTTGTGGAAGGAATGGAAAATGCTCAGAAGACCTACGACGCACTGGCCCAAAGACTTATTGAAAAATACACAATAGAGTTGATGGCAGCAGGGCTTTCAGAAAAACAGGCTGCGATGGCGGCCGAAAAACAGGGCATTGAAGATGCCCGATTTGTTTTGCCCAATGCCTGCGAAACGAAAATTGTGACTACCATGAATACCCGGGAACTGCTGCATTTCTTTAATCAGCGTTGTTGCAATCGGGCCCAATGGGAAATTCGGGAACTGGCTACCCAAATGCTTAAAGAATGTAAAAAAGTGGCCCCCTTACTCTTTAAAAATGGCGGACCCCGCTGTGTCGAAGGCCCCTGCCCAGAAGGCAGTATGACGTGTGGCCAAATCGTTGAGGTCAGAGAAAAATTCAAACACATTTAGGACATCGATATACGTCTTGTCCAATAAAAATAAACTAAAAATTGAAAAGGTCGTGAAAAGGTATGTTGGAAATTAAAAATCCTGAAAAACAGAATATTATTATTGCTCTAATCGTCGCTGTTTTAGGGATCGCTATTATTTTTGTTCCGTTTGTGATAAAAGCGGTGGTAAGCTATCAGTTTTACTTTACCTATGTAGGTGTGGTGATTATTGTTTTTTCGCTGGGTTATGCCATCTTTTTCTACCGCCGCTATCGCCAGTTTGAAACGTTTATGGCAAAAAAAGACGAAGCGCTGGTCTGGGAATACGATGAAGCTCAATATGAGGGATTTATCGGCGAGTTAAACCAGATTCAGAAAAATTCTGAAAAGAAAAAGATCTGGGTTTTATTGGGAATCGAACTGGTTATCTCGGTTTTACTGGTAATCATGCTGTCTGAAGGATCAAAGTGGCTGGGATTTGTTTTTTTTGGATTCTTTGCTACCATGTCAGTATTGTTCACCATTGTCTTTCCGCAGAGCTTTAAATATAGGGCCCTGGTTAAACCCTATGTCACGATTATCCACGAAGACAGCGCTTATATTATGGGACGGTTTCATAAATGGACGAAAGCGCAGGCCAAGCTGAAGAATTATGACAACGGTGAAAAAATGTACAAGGTCCTGGCGATTAATTATGAAGCCTTAACCCGAAACGGCAAGCTGTTTCAGGAATGGACTGCCGTTATCCCAAATCCTGATGACAGCAGGATGATTGCAGATGCAAAAACTTGGGTTGGCAGAATCAATAAATTCACGCGACTCCATGAAAAGCAAATGAGTGAACGCAAATCAGGATCAGAAAAATTGTTTGAAAAAATGCTTGGTAAAGGCAAAAATGACAACAAAAAATTAGAAAAGGCAACAGATTCAAAAGCCCGCAAATAAAAAAAGCCCACCGGGCTTTTTTTTTGGTTTATTCTGGATAAATCATATTTTCTGGTTGGATTTTTTCAAGAATTTCAGTAAGAAACTTCCGGGCTTCATAGCGGGCCATGGGGAGGTTCATATCCAGATAGTTGCCACAGTCCCGGGGTGAGGCACCGGGAATCTCATCCTGGTAATCCGCCATAAAGGTAAAGAGTTTGATGATCAAGGGCATGATATCAGCTGGGCTTCGTTCGCCTTTCATCAGCAGGTAAAAGCCGGTGCGGCAGCCCATTGGTCCAAAATAGACAATTTCGTCACTGAGTACCGGGTCGTTGCGCAGAAAGGTTGCACCCAGGTGCTCCATAGCATGGAGTTCGCCGTTGTTAATGACTGGTTCGCGGTTGGGTTCTTTCATCCGGATGTCAAAGGTGGTGATGCAGTGATCGCCGCAATAATCTTTTCGGGAGATATAGACTCCTCGTAGTAAATCCAGGTGGTTGATGGTGAAGCTGGCAATTTTTTTCATTGTTATTTTTCCTTTCTGGTAAGATAATGGTTAATAGCCTCCAGATAATGAAGGAGAATATTATGGTAGGGATAAATCCGCAGATTCTGGTCGAAGTCCCCGTAGGGAATGGATTTGCGACCGCTATGCTGGGCATGATCCCAATAGGTTTTTAGAATATCAAAGGGCAGCAGGAAGGTTTCGTCGCAGAATTTAAAATGGACAATCAGGAAGGACAACCCCTCCTGTTTCTCGAAGGCTTCCATAAATTCCATCTGATGCTGATGGATATTGGCAATCGGTAAGCGCTTCTGGCTGGTTTCCTTAGCATCAAAGCAGACCGGAATTCCCTGGATGTTGCCCAGATAGTCGACGGTACTTTTCTCTTCAAAATAGGCCAGTTTAATGGTTCCTTTAGTAGGATCTAACTCTACTGGTTTGATGGAAGTAGGAATTTTTTGAACGACCGCCAGCCCCTGCTCCAGATAGATTTTATTGGTGATATTTAAGTTTTCCTCTAGCTGACTGCCCCGCAGCCCCCGGCTGTTCCAGTAACCCATGTTTATTGCTCCGATAGAAAGGGGTCTTTAAAGCCAAAGCGTTTTAAGGCTTTTTCAAAAACCGGTGGGAGCGGGGCGGTAAAGGTTTTATTCATGTCAGGCAGGGTGTACCGGGCGCTGTGGAGCAATTGGCTTTTCAGGCCGAATTCTTCATATAAACGGCTGTTAAGCAGACGATTGCCATACTTGGGATCGCCGACTATCGGCAAACCCATGGCTGAAAGTTGAACCCGAATCTGGTGGGAACGGCCGGTTTTTAAAATGATTTTTAACAAGGCATAGTCACCGTGACAAGCCAGAGTTTCGTAGTTCAGGACGGCCTTTTTATCGGTTGGAGCGGTTTGCTGTGTCGAGAAGGTAACAGAGTTTTTATCGCCATCTTTTTTTAAATAGCCAATAATTTCATCGGTAGCCTTGGGTTTTCCGGTTACGATGGTGAAGTAGATCTTTTCGGTGCGATCTTCCCGGATGGCACAATTGACCGCTTGAAGGGTTTTATAATTCTTGGGAACCAGGATGATTCCGGTCGTATTTTTATCCAATCGATTGGCACAGGCGGGGGTGAAGGTTAAATTGGTTTTAGGGTCATAATCACCTTTTTTTATCAGATAGCTAACGGCATGGTCAATCAGTGACGATTCCTCGGATTTATCTGGCTGAGTAAGCAGTTCAACGGGTTTATTAAGTACCAGCAGATCAGTGTTTTCAAAAATAATATCGAGTTGAGGACTGTTTTTATCTAATTTTTTTGGTGGTGTAGCAGCCCGGAAATTGGCAATGGTTTCTTCTGCGAAGTAAATCGAAACCACATCGCCAGCGGTAATTGCTGTGGATGGCTCCGATTTTTGACCATTTAGTTTGATCCGCTTTTTTCGCAGCATCTTCTGGAGAAATCCGGTGGAGGCTTGGGGCATCAGTTTTTTTAGAAAGCGATCCAGTCGCTGGTTGCTTTCGTTTTCAGTAATAACAATTGTTTTCATCGATAATCCTTAAATAGTATTTTGTGTCATTATACCATGGATGTGGCGTGAATAAATTAAGTTTCGGTTGTCGAGGTGGAAAAGTTAATTAGGCGGGCGTTTTTTTTACAAGAAATAAAAAGAGCATCTGTCCAAGTAATCAAAGTTAGCTTGCGAGATGCTCAAAAAACGGAGAAACAAGTTAAGGATAAAATAAATTATCGTTTGTGGCTGCAGTCCAGGACATTTTTTATTTTATGGGCAACCATGGCTTTGATGGCCGATCGACCCGGTCCCAAATATTGACGGGGATCGAACCAACCGGGATTTTCAACAAAAACCTGGCGGATCGAGGCGGTCATGGCCAGACGCAGATCGGTATCGATATTGATTTTACAAACGCCAGATTTCGCAGCTTTTCGCAACATATCTTCGGGAACACCCTGAGCGCCAGGAATTTGTCCACCGTATTGATTGCAAAGATTGACGAATTCTTTGGGAACCGAAGATGCCCCATGGAGTACCAAAGGAAAGCCGGGGAGCATGTCGGAAATTTTGTAAAGCCGTTCGAAATCCAGTCGGGGTTCGCCTTTAAATTTGAAAGCACCATGGCTGGTGCCAATTGTTATGGCTAACGAATCGCAGCCGGTTCGTTCTACAAACTCGACCGCTTCATCGGGATCAGTATAGGTTGCATTGCGGGTATCGACGTTGACATCATCTTCAACACCAGCCAGTTTTCCCAGCTCGGCTTCAACGACAACACCATGATCATGAGCGTACTCAACCACTTGCCTGGTTAAGGCAATATTTTCAGTGAAGGAGTGTTTTGAACCATCAATCATAACCGAGGTAAAACCGCCATCGACACAGGCTTTGCAAATCTCAAAATCATCGCCGTGATCTAAATGGAGGCAGATATCCAAACCAGTGACTTCGACGGCTGCTTCGACCAATTTTTTAAGATAGACCGGATGGGCATATTTTCTGGCCCCTGCCGATACTTGTAAGATAAGAGGCGCTTGTTCTTCAGCAGCTGCTTCTACGATTCCCTGAATTATTTCCATATTATTAACATTAAAAGCCCCAACGGCATAGCCACCGTCATAAGCTTTTTTGAACATTTCAGTTGATGTTACTAATCCCATTTTGAAAACCTCCTAAGTGTTATCCTATTTTTGCTTGTTGTTTTATATGACATTTATATTTAGCGACAGTAATATCAGTATACTATCTTTTGTGATAATACTCAAGCAATCAGAACAAATTTGATCGGTATTTACATTTTAATCTAAATGGAAATAAAGAAAAAATCAAAGCATTACTTTGACAAAAGAAATAATATTGCGAAAGACGTATTGGCTGAAAATGAAAGTAAAAGAGGCAACAGATAGTGCTGCCTCTTTTCTTATTTTGTAACTAACGTTGTTTAATGAAGCTGGGAAGGACTTTTAATAAACCAACGAGCATGATTGTGTATAAGGGAATCAGGAAAATGTTGGTAATGATTCGGGCAGGAAGCAGTACAGCAACCGCCTGTCCATAAAGAATGCTCAGAAACCAGGTGTTTAACAATATTGATGTGACCAATTGTGAAACACTGACAATAAACAGAATATGATCACTACGAAATTCACTATCAAGATTTGATTTCTTTACAACAATAATGGGGAAGACCGCAAACGCGATCATTAAAGCAATAAAGAGTACAAAGACAATTGTACTGATCGGTTCGCCAGCATAATAAATGGTACCATTGTCGAAACCAAAGGTGCCGGAAACAGCCAGAATAATTGTGGCCAGAACGATAAAAACCAGGTTGAACCATTCCAGATATTTTACTTCTTTTTTTCGCAACATCATAAAGAGTAAACCCGGAATCAAACCAGTCAACCCGCTGGCTAAGGTAAATCCGATAAAGAAAGGGCCGCCCGGCTTAATAATAAAGCAGAGGATATCGGAAATAAAACCTACGGCGAAACCTGCTAGCGGTCCAAACAGAATACCACTTAGCATAATTGGCAAAGCAGTGATGTTTAACCGTAATGAAGGAAAGCCACCAAGAGGGATGTACACCTCAAACAGAATCTTCAGCACGATGCTGATGGCAATGAGTAGCCCACAGTTCACCATGACCCGGGTTCGGGTGGAACTACTAATAAAAGCATTACTTTTCATAAAACCTCCTTGAGTTTAAAGTAATGCTTCCGCAACCTACAATCTGCATTGTAACAGCGGAAGCGACAAGATACCGCAATGGTCACATTTCGTTTAAAGGCAACTTCCCATCCTTTAACACTTTACGCATCTTGTCTACTCTGGTATTTAATTGTTATCATTTTAACATGTAGTTAAAGGTTTACACAAGGATAAATAATTATCGTTATTTTTTAATCAAAGTGGTAATTATTGTGATTTTGGGTATATAATAGTATCAGTCAAAGAAAAACTGAAAGAAAAAAAGTAAATGGAGGGTAATAAATGAAAAAGCTATGGAAATGTGGTGTCTGCGGTTATAAGATGGAAGGCCTTGAAGCTCCGGAAAATTGTCCTAAATGTGGAGCTCCCCGGGAGCAATTTGCAGCTTTAAGTGACGAAGAGGCTAAAAAAGTATATGACTCCTATGTTACCAACGATATTCATATGGAAGTGATTGGACTGGCTGAAAAAATCGTTCATTTGTCAAGAAAGGGTGCAGAAATCAATCTGGATCCAGGATGTCTGCATATTTTTCAGAAAGCCGAAGCCGATTGTTACGTCATCAAGGAAATGTGCAAAGCAGAAATAGCCGGTCATATCTCAAAAGGTAAATGGTAAAAAAATATTGAAATGGAGCCAGGGTTTGTGTTATGATAGATCAGTAAGTTTTACTGCTGGCGTGGCACAGATGGTAGCGCAACTGATTCGTAATCAGTAGGTCGGGGGTTCGATTCCCCCCGCTAGCTCCAGTAAAAAATAATATTTTATCGAAAGAATGGCTTTAATTAGCGATTCTTTTTTTATTTTTTGATTTTAGTCTCCGCGTAAAGCTCGGGAGAATAACTAGGATCAAAGTCAAGCTCGGGAGAATAATAACTTGGATTTGAATTACATTTTTTAAAAAATCGTATTCTGAAGCTGCTTTAATCAGATTAAGTTTTGAATAAAATAGTAGAAACGTATCATAACAATGGTACATTCGTGTAGTGCAATGAAAAATTGAAATGATGTAAGATGTAATCATTAACAGGAACAGTGATGTATAAACCATTTATGTATTATTGTTTGTTAATGATTTTATATATGTATGTACCTAAAAAAATTCAAGGAGGAGTATCATGAGCAAAGAAATCTGTATGCCCAAGTATGGAGCTACAATGGAATCTGGTGAAGTCAGTGAATGGCTGATCAAAGTTGGAGATGAGATCAAAAAGGGGGATCCAGTTGCTGAAATATCTTCAGAAAAATTGACAAACACATTGGAAAGTCTGGAAGACGGTGTGGTGGAAGAATTGTTGGTGGATGAGGGAGATGACGTACTAGTAGGAGCCCCAATCATAAAGTTAAAATAATTCATATAGAAAGGAAACCACAATTGGAAAAAAAAATAACGTCGGATGGAAAGGTAATCGACAAGATTATTCCTATAGCCGGAATTCGAAAAATGGTAGCAAGACACATGGAGGAAAGTTTGCGAACATCTCCGCAGGTGACAGGTAGCGTTAAAGTTGACGTCAGTCGTTTTGTAAACCTTAGAAATAGTTTAAAAGCCCAAGGTATGCCAGCGACATATACGGAAATGTTTGCAAAAATGACGGCTACAGCCGTTCAAAAAGTTCCAGTTATTAACTCCTCTCGCCAAGGAAATAAAATGGAAATATATTCATCTGTAAACATTGGAATTGCAGTGGCGAATAAAAAAAATCAGGTACTGGTTCCAGTTGTTCGTGATGTTCAGTCAAAGAGTTTAGTTGAATTATCTAAAGAAATCCGCGCTCTTGCTGAAAAAGTTCGGGATAATACAATTCAACCAGAGGAAATGGTAGGTGGAACAATTTCTATTTCTAGCATGGGTATGTTTAATGTAGATACATTCACACCAATTTTAAATATGCCACAAGCTGCAATTATAGGGTTAGGGAGAATCCGCCAGGAACCGTGCGTTGATGAGGTTGGAGCAATAGTGGTTCGGCCCATGATGCATTTTTCAGTCACTGCAGATCATGCAATTATTGACGGTGTGCCCCATGCTGAGTTCATTACTAAATTGGCAGAAGGACTTTATAAACCAGAAGAGTATCTGGATCTTTAGGCTGTGGAAGACAGGAATTTTCCTGCTTCAATATTAAAAAAACAAGGAGGGTCAATATGCAATACACAAAGCAAGAGTACATGAAAATGTATGGACAGATTTATTTTGCACGTAATTATGAAACAAAGATTGAAGAGGTTTTTACTTCCGGAAAGCTTCCCGGTTTTTATCATCTTTCTATCGGTCAGGAGGCTATCCAGTTAGGTGCACTTAACGAGTTGGGACCTAACGATTGGTTTGCACCACATTTCAGAAGTCATCCAGCATTTGCACTACGTTGTGGTATTCGTGAGTTTACTTGTGAAATGACAGCGAAACGGGAGGGCTTCAATCATGGCTGTGCTAGTTATGCACACCTTTTACTACCTAGCAAAAAAGTTGGTCCGTCAAACGGAATGTTAGGTCAATCACAAGCAATTGCCGCAGGAATAGCCCAAGCCTACAAGGCTCAAAAAATCGATGGCTGTGTTGTCATTGGATGTGGTGATGGAACCATGCAGGAAGGTGTCATTGGTGAGGTTCTTAATATGATAGCTGCTTGGAAACTTCCAGTTGCGTGGTATGTGGAACGCAACGATTATGCTATTTCCACACAAGTTTCTTCGGTTGTGGGAACAAGTGATTTGGCTGATCGTGGTAAGGGGTATGGTATTCCAGGAGCATCATATTCTGGTGATGATATATTTCTCGTACGTGAAGTGATGAAAGAAGCCATAGCAAAAGCCAGAAAAGGTGAACCAACAATTAGTGAGTTTCGTACATTCCGTTGGAGAGGACATTTTATTGGCGATCGTGCAGACTATCGTGATGCTTCATATGAAGAAGAAATGAACGCTCATGATCCGTTGTTAGTAAATCGCAACTATCTTTTAAATAATGGAATTGCTACAATTGAAGAATTGAAAGCGATAGAATTTGAACAAATGAGTATTATTCAGGATGCATTTGACTTTGCCAATACTTGCAATTCCAATAGTCCCGAAGACGTTCTTAACACGATAAAAACTTGTGCGATTTAAAAATGAAAGAAGGAGGTGTGTATCATGTCTGAGAAAATAATGATTACGGCTTTGAATGAAGCATTACACGAAGAAATGGCAAGAGATGAAAATGTATTTGTTGTTGGTGAAGATATTGCCAAAATGGGTGGATCGTGGAAGGTAACATCTGGATTACTTGATAAATACGGCGACCAGCGGGTTATTGATGCTCCAATTAGTGAAATGGGTTATACGTCAATGGCTTTGGGGCAGACATTAATGGGTAGACGTCCTGTGGTAGAAATCATGTTTGCAGATTTTTTGTCTTTTATTTACGATAGCATTGTAAACCAAGCAGCGAAGTTCCACTATATGACAGGCAATCTGGTAAAAGCTCCAATGGTTATTCGCGCAGCACAAGGTGTTGGTGGGGGAATTGGCTGTCAGCACTCACAGAGTGTCGAAGGATGGTTTATGAATATTCCTGGTGTCAAGATTGTTTCTCCGTCGACGCCTGGTGACGCTAAAGGGCTTTTAAAGTCAGCAATTCGAGATGATAATCCAGTTATTTTCCTTGAACATAAGGCATTATACCGTGCTTCAGGCGAAGTACCTGATGATGATTATGTAATTCCTCTCGGTAAAGGACGTTTAGTGAAAGAAGGCAAGGACATCACCATCATCGCCAGCCAGCTTATGCTTGCATTTACGATGGCTATTGTGCCAGAACTTGAAAAAGATGGAATCAGTGTAGAAGTCATTGATCCGCGCACAATTAAACCATTCGATCGCGAAATGATTTGTGCTTCTGCAAAAAAAACAGGGAAGGTCATGATTCTTCATGAAAATGCCAGAATGGGTGGCTATGGTGCCGAATTTGCAGCTTCAATTTATGAAGACTGTATGTCAGATATGAAGAAACCAATCGTTCGGCATTGCGGACAAGATAGTTGTATACCTTATGGACCAGCTGAGTGGTATTTGTTTCCAAGTAAGGAAAGCATTCTCAAACAAGCTCGTGAGTTAGCGAAATAGGTTATTGCTGGATGATGTAAGTTTGTTTATCAGTTCAATTCTGTTTGATACCTCAACCTTACGAAATAGGTTAGAAACATGGTTTTTTACAGTGTTCGGACTGATAAACAGATCCTTTGAAATTTGTGTCGTATTATACCCTTTTGCAATAAGCTCGGCAATGTCGAGCTCTCGATCAGTCAAAAGATATTGTTTTGCTGATGTATCAGGAATGACGAAGTTATTTAAATGGACTTTATGGATTTGGAATACATATAATGACCAAATATCCATAGAAAGTGGGCGCATTATAACCGGGCGCAGTGTACATTTATAAGAGATCTTTCCTAGATGTATTTCGTGCTCAATTACAGTGTTTGAATCACTTGCGCAAACTGCAATCGTACGTGCCACTGCAGACAAGCTGGAAGACATTTGATTCGGAATTTCACCAAAATCAGGTGATTCTTCCAAGATATGATCACAAAATTCAACTATCGACTTATTTGATTCAATAACGTCAAACCTAGAGGTAATGATAGCCAAACCAATATGTTCAATGTCTAGATTTTTTTGGTAGACATCAGAAATACCAGTGTAAAAGGTTTCTTTAAGCGAAGTAACATAGAGTTGGGAAATGTATTTTCCAATGAAATCCATAATTGACAGTTCTTCCTGCGTATATTCACCCATTTCTTGGGAACGAAGAATAGCAATGCCTCCAAGACATACGTTACCGTCATACAAGTATATAGTGGCATTGTTGACTAGATCGCAGGATTTGAGATAGAAATACATTTCTGTACGTTTATATTCATCTAATGACATCAGGTCAGAAAATTGCAGCACTGTTTTTCCACGTAATTTTTGTGGTAGATTAGGCGGTTGTTTAACATCGGTCAAGTAATAATGCTCTGTATATTCCTGCAGCATATTGTTCTCTCTGTGTTTTTCCATGTTTACAATTGCCGGAAGTAAGTACTTTGGCTTATTTATGGACAAGCCTTTACGGAAAGTAAGTACGTCATAAAGGGAACCAGGATGAAATGCTACAGTGCAACCAGGAAAGTGGTTGCCAAGTTCGTTGACAACGTGTTGGGGAAATGAAATTGGTTTACCTTTTTGTAAAGATAAAATAAGATCAAATACACTGTTCATTTCTAACTTAATCATGGAAATACCTCCTCAGGATAACGTTTGCATGCATTATAACGTGTGATTTGATAAAAAGTCAATAAGATAATAAAAAAATATTTTGTAGTAGAAAGGTCAAAAGATTATGCTTTATTCTGAATTTTCGTTTGTTCCCCAATATGTTCAGGGGAAAAATGCGTCACTTGAAGTCAGACGTATTCTTTTTCCGTTTGGTAGTAAATATTTGTTTCTTTTAGGATGTGGTCCACTCACAGGAGAAGTCACAGAACGGATTGAAAATAGCTTTACACATACTATGGAGGAAAATATTCAAGCAGATTCACCCATTGCCAGAGGACGAATTATGCCTGTTGCAAAAGCATTTGATATGATGAATAAACCATTCGAATATCGTATCGAAAACGTCGAGGGTTTACAGACTTCGCAACATAATATTGATCAACTTTGGGATAAAGTTAAAGATTTTAATCCAGATGTTGTTATCGGTGTGGGTGGTGGAAAAGCAATGGATATGGCACGAGCAATTCATCATAAGTGTCAATGCAAGGTTGTTCTTATGCCTACCTCTTGTGCTACAAATGCGCCCGGTACAAAATTGAATGTTGTTTATAATAATGAGGGTACTGAAATTGTTGGTGCGCAGGTAATGTTATCGTTACATTCTGCTATTATCGTAGATCCTGAATTGATTATTAAAGCTCCGCCATCCATTTTTGCAAGTGGTGTCGGTGATTGCATTGCCGCTTACTACGAAAGTCTTTTATCTGCACAATCAATGGGGATTAAAGAGATTACATCTACGATCAATTGGTCCATTCTGGAAACATGTGCAAGGGTGCTCTTTGAACGGGGTGAAAAAGCTTATTATGCTGCCCAGGCAGGTTATATCACAAATGATTTTGAGCTTTGTTTGGAGCATATAGTCCTTGGAAATGGGTTAGCATCAACAGCAGTTGGCGGGTTAAGTATGGCCCATATGTTGGATGAAGTATTTCTTAAAATTGATGCTACGAAGCATTTGATGCATGGTCAGCATGTTGGATACGGCGTGATTCCGATGCTGATTTATTACAGTCAGCCTTTAGAAGAAATCTATCGTTATGTAGATTTTGCTCGTGCATTGGGAATTCCTGTCACATTGGAAGAATTGGGATTAGCCAATGTAGATGACGACGAAATTATCGCAGCAGCTCAGTCTGCTATAAATGGACCTACTGCTAGATTCTGTGTTGTTAAGTTTACACCAGAAGATTTATGTAGGAGTATGAAAGTGGCAAATAAACTGGTTCATGCATACATTGATAATAAATAGATAAACTAAGAAAATTAGAAAATGAAGAGTTGATTAATCGTAAATAGATTGTCTATATTCTTAACAAAAAATAATTTAATTAAAGTGGAGAATCGAATGAAAGATTTTTATGACCTTATCGTATTGGGAGCCGGACCGGGTGGGTACGTTGCAGCAATACGAGCAGCTCAGTTTGGTATGAGAGTTGCAATTGTGGAGTCTCGGCAAGTCGGTGGAACTTGTCTTAACAGAGGTTGCATCCCCACCAAATCCTTGATGCATGTCTCAGGAACTTACGAAAAACTGGCTTCCTGTGAAATGCTTGGCATTTCAGTAAAAGAATATACTTATGATATTGAAAAAATGTATAAACATAAGGATGCCGTTGTGGAACAACTCCGGATGGGAATTGAGTTCCTTCTTAAATCAAATCAAGTCGACGTTTTCACAGGTAAGGGGATTATTATAGCATCTGATCAAGTAGAAGTAACTGGTAAAGACGGAAGCTATACATTAACTGGAAGTCGAATTTTAATTGCTACGGGATCAGTTCCCGCCTATCCGCCGATTAATGGAGTAAATTTGCCTGGTGTTCTGACTAGTGATGATTTACTTGAAAACGCGAAAAAATATAAATCTATGACGATCATTGGTGGAGGTGTCATCGGTGTTGAGTTTGCTACAGTTTTTCAAGCGTTAGGGTGTAAAGTGACGGTTGTAGAGTTTATGGATAAACTGCTGCCTACACTAGATGTAGAATTTGGTCGTTGCCTACAAAAAACGTTTAAGAAGCGAGGAATAGAACTTTTTTTATCTGCGCAAGTGGAAAGCATTAAAAAAAGTGAGAACGGGCTTTCATGTCTTGTTTTGCAAAAGGATCGTATACATACAATCGAATCTGAAGCAGTCTTAGTTGCTGTTGGACGCAGGCCAAATATACAAGAAATTTTTGGAGAAGGTGTTGAAGTAGAGTGTGATCGGGGTATTGTAGTTGATCAACATTTTAGAACCAGTATTCCGTCAATCTTTGCAATTGGTGATGTAATTCACGGTGGTATTCAATTGGCTCATGTTGCCTCAGCTCAGGGTTGTGCTGCAATTGCATATATGAGTGGTAGAGAAAATGAGGTTGATCTGCGGACTATTCCATCATGCGTTTATACTGATCCGGAAATTGCTTCGGTCGGTATGACAGTTGAACAGGCACAGTCAGAAAACATAGAAGTAAAAGTAGGGCGTTTTCAAATGAATGGTAATGGAAAGTCAATTATTGAAGGCCAGACCGTAGGTTTTATCAAATTGGTGTTTGAGGCTAAAAGCGAAGTAATTATCGGGGCACAGATCATGTGTGCAAGAGCAACAGATATGATTGGTGAGCTTGCTACAGCAGTTGTAAATAAATTGACGGCTAAAGAACTTGTTTCAGTTGTTCGTCCTCATCCAACGTTCAATGAAACTGTTTCTGAGGCTGTAGAGGATATATTTGGTTTGGCAATTAATAATGTACCGGCAAAGAAGTAGTGATTTTAAATTGTTGCAAGTGAAAGGAAGATGTTATGAACATTAGTTATGATTATTCTGGAAAAAATGTATTGGTTACTGGAGCTGCAAGCGGTATAGGTAAAGAAACAGCATTGATGTTTGCACGTGCAGGAGCAAACGTTATCGTATGGGATTATAATAAAGATAGTGGAAATTTAGTTGCGGATGAGTGCAAGAAAATTGGAAGTAATTCTTTGTTCTTTCAGGTGGATGTCTCTGATGAGAAAAGTGTTTTTCCGGCTGCAGAAAAAGTGATCGAAGAGTATGGTCATATTGATTTCCTTATTAGCAACGCTGGAGTTGGGCCACGAAATGAAACACCGCTTTACGGAGAAGGTTTTCTTGATGATTTTCGTAAAATACTAAGCGTTAATGTTTTGGGTTTTTCTATTGTCCTGATGGCTTTTCTAAAAAATTTTCAAGAAAGAAAGCAAGGTAAAATCGTGGCAACCTCATCTGTTGCTTATAAGGTCAACTCTGCAATTTTACCTCACTATGCTGCTTCAAAAGCGGCTGTTTCAACATTGGTGCGAAATGCCGCACTAATGCTCGGTTCGTACAATATCAATGTAAATGCCATATGCCCAGGGTATGTCTATACGCCCATTTATCATCAAGCAGATAAACTTATTAAAGAGAAACTTCCCCAAATGTTTGCAGATTGTGAAACTTCTGAGGATATTGTCAAAAAAATGGCTTCAGCATCGGCATTGCATCGTATTCAAACAGAAACAGATATGGCAAATGGGATTCTTTTTCTTTGTTCAGATGAAGCTTGCAATATAACTGGACAGGACTTAAATATTGATGCTGGTCGCACAGTTATGTAAAAGCACATTCAAAATTCTGGAGTTTGGAAGTAAGATAATAAGATTTTTTTGGAGCAAAAAGGTTAGGATCCAAATTCTCTTAAAAAATTAAGACTCCCAAAATTAGTAACAAATTATTTTACATTAAATTATTACAAATAAAGCTATCATAGAAAAGTAAATGTCAAACTGTAGGCACCTATGCATAAAAAAAGCCCGACTCAAGGAGGAGCAGGACTCGAAATTTTGGTTTATCAACTGGTTTTATAACAATCCGGCGAAAGTGTTTTTGACCAGGGGAGGAATTGATCAATTAATTCGGGATGGTTCACCAGATCGGTGTTGGCCATCGCTTTAAGAATATAAACCAGGTAGTTGTAGGGTTTAAGTTGATTGCTTTTGGCCGACTCGGTAAGACTGTAAATCATGGCGCTGGCTGTTGCACCTTCAGGAGTATTATGCATGACCCAGTTTTTACGTCCGATTGTAAAGGGGCGGATACTGCGTTCCGCACGGTTGTTTGTTAATTCCAGGCGACCGTCTTTAAGGATGTTCTCCAGGTAAGTCCATTGATTCAGGGTATAATTCACGGCATCGGACAGATAGGATTTTGGCAGGGCATTGGCCTTCATTCTGACGAGCCAGTCATGGAACGCCGCCATCACCGGTTTCAGCAAGGTCAGCCGCTTTTGTTGTCGTTCGGCTGGGGTACAGTCGGCAAGCTTCTTATCGATATGAAAAATGGTATCACAAAATTGAACCCCTTCATACGAAGCCGTCCGTTTCTGTTCTTCTTTTGATAAGGATTTAATGGCGTCGGAAAAGCCCCGCCTGACATGTGCCAGACAGCCGACCACCGTGATATCCGGAGTCAGCCGATGATAAACCTCATAACCATCAGCATGAAGAAAACCTTTATAGGTTCCCAGAAAGCTGAGCGCCGCTTCCTTGCTTCGGGTGGGATGATAGTCATAGTAGACCATCGGAGTTTCATCATGAACTCCGGTACAGTAGACCCACATATAACTTTGGCTGGTTGCCGGGCGATCGGTTTCATTGGCAACTGAAACGGTGGTCTCATCCCCATGCAAAATATCCCGGGTAAGCATGATTTCCCGCATCCGCTGATAGAGCAGTAAAAAGTAGTCTTCGGCACAGCGCAGCAACCAGTTTGAAATGGTCTGCCGGGAGAGTGCGACACTGTACCGTTCAAACTCCTGCTGCTGCCTGGCCAGCGGCATGGCACAGACGTACTTGGCATTGATAATGGCAGCAACCAGCTCCGGTGTCGTAAAGCTGCCGGGAATCAGGGTGTTTGGCATCGCGGCGCGAACAAAGGGGATTTTTAAATCAATCCCATCGTCATGTCTGGCGCATTCGCGGCAGGTATAGACATGCCGACGATGTTCCTCCACTTCAAACCGGGCGGGAATAAATTTAAGCAGGCGGGTGATTTCCACTTTCATATCGTGAAGGGGATGACTGCAATTGGGACAGATGCGCTCCGACTCCGGCAGTTCATGTTCAATGACAATGGTCGGCAGACTGGAGAAATCCTGTTTCCGTTTTCCCTTAGCTTTTTTATTGCGGGGTTTCTTCGCATCAGCCAGGACATCAGAAAGATCCGGCTCAGCAACAGAAAAATCTGCGGCCGCTTCCGGTTCGTTGAAGAAAGAGAGCTGATCACAGCCGTCGGGATAAACGACTTTATCAGAGCCTGATCCAAATTTCTTGTGAGTCAGGAGACGGATCTGTTTCATTGCCCAGGCCAGCTGGGTTTGATTCTGGATCAGCTGAACCTGCAGGTCATTGCAGGTTTTCAGCAACTCATCATAGGTCAATGATTGTGTATTTAAAGATTGCTTTTGAGGTGCTTCTGATTGATTTTTCATGGACTTATTATACCATAAAACCACTCAAAAGAACAGACAATTCGTCAGGAAAATCGCATAATAGTGGGATTTGTGATGGTTTTTAAAGCCTGATGGATTAGATAATCAAGCGCTTGTTAACGGCCCGGTGGGCTTGCGGCTGTTCCAGCGAAAGGCCATCCAGAAGCCAGCGCAACTGCCGATCGGAAATGCCTTTGACGGTTTGAGATTCATTAAACACCCATTTAAATGTACCCTGGCTGAGCTTGCGATAGTAAAGCCACCAGCCATTGTTTGACCAGCGGAGGATTTTTGCTTTATCTCCCTTTCGGTTAAAAAAAACATAGAGATGATTGGCAAAGGGATCCATGTCGAAAGTCAGCTGTACCAGCGCCGAGAGTCCATTGATCGATTTTCGCATATCACAGGGAAAGCAGGCAACATAAACCTGATCAATCAGTGCTGTGTCAATCATATCCCCTGAAGCGTTTGGATCACAGCGGATAAGACGGTGGGCTCAAAACCCCGCTGTAGACTGATTTCAAAGTTATTGACCCGGATAATTATTGGGGTTGAATCAACGCTTGTAGCTTTATCAATCAGTTTCATGGTTGCCCAGGCCTGTTCCGGCTCTGGCTGATCGGCGTCTTTGATTCGTCGCAGCCAGTAACGCAGGGTGGATACCTTCATTGTATTCACTTCGCACCAGGTTTCTGCTGATTGGCCGGAATTCCGATAATCCTCAATCTGCTGGCGACGAAATAGAAACAGTTCATCTTTGGACATTAATAAATACCTCCGTTTATTAATCTGATGAAGGTATTATCGCATGAATTTGTAGTGGGAAATATGTGTGTACTATTTGACATTAACATAGAAAAAGCCTTACATGTTATAGGGCTTTTTTCTGAATAATAGTTATTTTTAAATAAAGAATTAGTATTAAATGGTCAGATTCTCGTCTGAAAAATCGCGATGAAATAGATATGAATTGTGAAGGAGCAAAATTGAATACTGAAGTAACAAAAAGTACTTTCAAATTAGATGGAATGGAATTTCTGTGTCGTTGTGCAGGATCGAGTCAAGATGGAGAACTAATTATTTTTCTCCACGGTTTTCCTGAAAGTTCTATTATTTGGGAAAAAACAATGGTTAAGTTTGCTGCTTTGGGATATCGCTGTATTGCCCCCAACCAGCGTGGATATTCGGATGGAGCTAGGCCGGAAGGATATAAGAATTATTCCTTTAAAAAGCTTTCAGCTGATGTTATTGGATTGGCTGATCTTATGGGAAATAGTGAGAAATTTCATCTTGTTGGTCATGATATTGGTGCGGCACTAGGTTGGAATATTGTTACACTTTACCCGCAGCGGATTCAGTCATGGACTGCTATGTCAGTTCCGCACTGGCCCGCATATACTTGGGCATTAGAAAATGACCCAGCACAGAGAGAAAAAGGTGCATATGTGAAGCGGTTTTTAATGCCAGAAGCACCAGAAGCATTATTAGCAGCAAATGATTATGCCGCTTTACGAAAATTATGGGAGAATTTTGATCATAGAACAATCGAGGATTATCTGCAAATATTTAGACAAAAGAAGGCGAGGACTGCTACCATTAATTGGTATCGGGCTATTATGCAGTTGCAAGAAGGAATTAATTATGGAGAAATAGAAACACCGACTGTTTTTATTTGGGGCAATAAAGATTTGGCAATTGGACGTACAGGTGTAGAAAAAAGTCATACGTATATGAAAGGTGAATACTTTTTTTATGAATTAAACGCTGGACATTGGTTGACAGAATTTAATGAAGAGGAAGTATCAGAAATCATAATTAATCATATCAAGAAATTTCCAGTTAACGAAAGAAATGATTGAATTCGAATTTTGATAAGATCAGAAAATTACGTTAGAAATGTAATTAAAAGTTGTAAAAAGAATGATTAAGAAAAAGCAAGTTAATGATCTTGTCCCAAATTATAACGATTAGTGTTTATAGTTATCATTAAAACAAATAGTTTTTAGAATCCGATTAAAAACAAAAGAAAGGAAACGTATGATATTTGATTATGAAATATCATACAAATGCAAAATGAGTTATTTAGAGGAGTATATAAATAAATTAAAAAATGCTGAGGATGCAGTTTCAATTATCAAAGCTGGTGATTGGTTGGATTATGGTTGGACTAGTGCTACAGTCCGTTCACTTGATAAGGCTTTAGCTAAACGAATGAAAGCTGAGCCGGATTTGAAAGACTTAGTCATTCGTGGCGGTATTTTAATGTGGGAACCTGAGATTTTCAAGTTAGAGAATGCGAAGGATCACTTTATTTGGAATTCTTGGCACATGTCTGCAATTGAACGCAATGCGATGGCTAGAAAATTCTCTTTCTACAATCCTGTACGTTACTCGGAATTGCCACGCTATTATCGCGAACATATTCTTTCACCAGATGTAGCGATGTTCCAGGTAGCGCCCATGGACAAACACGGATACTTTAACTTTGGTCCTAACGCATCGCATATGATGGCGGTTTGTGAAACAGCAAAGGTAATCATTGTAGAAGTGAACAAAAATATGCCACGTTGCTTGGGTGGTTGTGAAGAAGCCATCCATATATCGGATGTGGATGTTATTGTTGAAGGAGAAAATACTGCCATGGCTGAATTGGGTACTGGTGCAGCCCCTACCGAAGTAGATACTGCTGTAGCCAATTTGATTGTTCCTGAGATTCCGAATGGGGCGTGTTTACAGCTGGGGATTGGCAGTATGCCTAATGTTGTTGGGAGTGTTATTGCCCAATCGGACTTGAAAGATTTAGGTGTCCATTCAGAAATGTATGTAGATGCTTTTGTGGATTTAAGTTATGCCGGGAAAATAACGGGACTTCATAAAAAAGTTAATCGATATAAACAGGTTTATACTTTTGGTGCTGGTAGCCAGAAGTTGTATGATTTTCTGAATGATAACCCGCAATGTATGTCAATGCCTGTTGATTATGTTAACGATATTAACACTATTGGAGAAATTGATAACTTTATGTCCATAAACAACACTGTGGATATTGATCTTTTTGGCCAGGTTAGTGCTGAAACATCCGGGTTGAAACATATCTCTGGTGCTGGAGGCCAACTTGACTTTGTCTTGGGAGCATATAAGTCTAAGGGCGGTAAGAGCTTCATTTGTTGCTCCTCCGCCTTTAAGGATAAGAAAGGTGAACTTCATTCTCGAATTCGACCAACTTTGTCTGATGGTTCTGTGGTCACAGATACTCGAGCAAATATTATGTACTTTGTCACAGAGTATGGAATGGTCAACCTCAAAGGTCGATCGACTTGGGAACGGGCAGAAGCTATTATTTCTGTCGCTCATCCGCAGTTTCAGGACGAGCTTATTGCAGAAGCTGAGAAGATGAATATTTGGCGAAGGTCTAATAAATAAGGTAATACAAAACAAGGGTGAACGAAAACGGCAGGATTTCGTTCACCCTTATGAGTTTTGATATACTTGAGTAATTCATCGCTATTATAAATTAGTCAAAATATATTTCTTTTTGGTTGATGAGCATTTTTGCAACTCAATTTTGTGATAAGCTGAAAAAGTTCTTTTTTAAAAGATAGGCTGCAATTATGGAGAATCTGTAGTTACAGAAACGACTAGATAAATAAAATAATGAGGTGAGCGTTATGGCAAAAGTGAATCTAAGCTTACAGGTTTTACCGGTGGTGCCGGACAGCGAAATTTATTATGTGGTGGATCAGGTGATTGAGATGATCAGTCAGACGGGATTGGAATATGTCGTCGGTCCTTTTGAGACATCAATTGAAGGAGAACTGGATGAACTCCTGGATATTGTCAAGCGCGCTCAATCGATCTGCATCGAACATGGTGCCGAGCGAGTGGTTTCAATCGTAAAAATTGATTACAAGGAAGAAGGCGTCACAATCAATGAGAAAGTATCAAAATATCGGTGATAAGCTCATCCCCATACTCTTTATCCTGGCCATTCTCATCCTATGGGAACTGGTGGTTAACCTGGGGGTGGTGGAACGATATATCCTGCCATCACCAACGGATATCATCACGGCCCTGACTGCGAACGGGTCGGATATCATGATGCACACCGGGGTAACCTTTTTTGAAGGCATGACCGGTCTACTGGTGGCCGTTTGTCTATCGCTGATTATGGCGATTGTGATGGATCAATTGCCGGTAGTAAAAAAAGCCATCTACCCGGTGCTGGTGATCTCACAAACCGTACCAATTATCGTCATTGCTCCGCTGCTGGCGATGTGGTTTGGCTTTGGGATTGCGCCAAAAATATTTGTAGTGGTGCTAGTCTGCTTTTTCCCGATTACCGTAAACCTGATCGAAGGTCTCCAAAGTGTGGATAGGGAACTGATCAATCTGGTCCGGTCGATGGGTGCAACCAGGCGTCAGATTTTTGCTAAAATCAAGTTTCCCAGTGCCCTGCCCTATTTTTTTTCGGGCCTCAAAATTGCCGCTACCTACAGTATTATGGGGGCGGTTATCGGCGAATGGCTGGGCGGGAAAGCCGGGCTGGGGGTTTACATGTTAAGAGCCCGGCACGCCTTTGCCCTGGATCTGGTTTTTGCATCGATTCTGGTGATTGTGATTTTGTCGATCATGTTATTTTACGGCATTGCCGGGATTCAAAGGGCCCTGATGCCCTGGGAGAAGTTAAAGGAGGAATTGGAATGAAAATGAAAAAGAAAGCTGTGATTATTTTAGTCGGTTTACTGATAATTGGATTAACCGGGTGTACAACAAAAGAAAATGAAAAAATAACCGTGGTTCTGGATTGGGTCCCCAATACCAATCACACCGGCTTATATGCGGCTCAGCAACTGGGATATTTTGAAGAAGAAGGACTGGATGTGGAGATCATCCAACCAAGCGAGGGCGGCTCGGCCGATCTGATTGCCGCCGGACAGGGAGAATTTGGGGTCAGCTACCAGGAACAGGTGACCTACGCCAGAACCGCGGCTAATCCCTTGCCGATTAAAGCCATCGCCGCCATCATCCAACATAATACCTCCGGCTTTGCGTCACCGGCGGACCGCAAGATTGTCAGCCCCAAAGATTTTGAAGGGAAAAAATATGGCGGCTGGGGTTCCCCGATGGAAGTAGCGACCTTAAAGGGCCTGATGGAAGGAGCCAATGCTGATTTTAGCAAGCTGGAAATCGTTGATGTGGGAGCCATGGACTATTTTACCGCGGTTAAAGATCATGTCGATTTCACCTGGATCTTCTATGGCTGGGATGGGGTCTCCGCCGAACTTAAAAATGAACCCATTAATTTTATTAAACTTCAGGATGTCGATAAAAACCTGGATTACTATACCCCAGTGATCATCGCCAACGAAGAGTATCTGACCAAGAATCCGGAAACAGCTAAAAAGTTCTTGCGGGCCGTCACCAAAGGGTATCAATATGCCATCGAAAATCCCGAAGCGGCAGCCGATCTGTTATTAATTGACAACCCCGAAATTGACCGTGAGCTGGCAGTGGCTTCGCAAAAATATCTGGCGGCCGAATACCAGAGTGATGCCGAAAAATGGGGTATCATGAGTCCAGACATCTGGCAAAACTATGGAAAATGGATGTACGATCAGGGCCTGCTGGAAAACCAGTTAAATGCCGACGAGGCTTTTACCAATGAATACCTGCCACAATAAAACCGTGCTCAAGGTAGTCGGAGTAACCCAGGAATATAACCATAAAAACATTATTGAGGACATCCATATCCATTTGAATCAGGGCGAGTTTGTCTCCATCCTGGGCCCCAGCGGCTGTGGCAAAAGCACCCTCTTTAATGTGATTGCCGGACTGCTGACCCCGGAAGCCGGCCAGGTCTTCGTTAACGACAAAGAGGTTACCGGGGAAACCGGAGTAGTCAGCTATATGTATCAGAGGGATCTGCTGCTGCCCTGGCGCAACGTCATTGACAACGGCATTTTACCCCTGGAAATCCGTGGCATATCAAAAAAAGAAGCCCGGGAAAAGGTCAAAGCGATGCTGTCGGTTTTTCAGCTGGAAGATGATGGCGAAAAATATCCAATCCAATTATCCGGCGGGATGAAACAACGGGTTTCACTACTGCGAACGACCATGTTTTCAAAGGAGATCATGCTGCTGGACGAACCCTTCGGCGGACTGGATGCCATTACCCGACTGAAAATGCAGGAGTACCTGCTCGAGATATTAAAAAAAATCCAGGGTTCAGTGTTATTCATTACCCACGATATCGATGAAGCGATCTTCTTATCCGACCGAATCTATATCATTAACGGCGCCCCGGCCCACATCGTTGAAGAAATCATCGTGCCGGTTAAGCATGCCAGTCCCCAGGAAATGATGACCTCCGAGGCATTGCGCCAGCTGCGCAGTGACATTCTAAAACGCTTGTGATTATTAAAAAAAATGGAGAAAGTTCTATAAATACAATATAACCAAGTAAAATAAAGGATTATTTCATCATTGATAGATATTTTTACGTTTAATATCGAATAATGAAATAATATTTAGTTAGAAACTATTTAAACGTTAATAGCTTTAAAAGGAGGATTTTATGAAAAAGAAAGCGGTTGGAATTGTAGCAAATCCAGCATCAGGTAAAGATATTCGCCGTATTGTCACTTATAGCTCAGCTTATGACAATCAAGAAAAAGTGAATATAATTAGACGAATTATCATGGCATTACATGCTACAGGTGTGAGACAGGTTTATTACATGCCAGAATATTATAACCTGGTACCTTTAGCGATAAAAGGGATGCATGGAGAACATAGTTATATATTATCTGAAATGGAATTTTTACCTTTGGAGTTTAATACATTAGAAACAGAAAAAGACTCAATTGTTGCTGGAAGACTTCTTACTGAGCTGGATGTGGGTTGTATTATTACACTTGGTGGAGATGGTACGAATCGAGCTGTTTCTCATGGTTGCGAAAAAATTCCACTCATTCCGGTATCTACAGGTACGAATAATGTATTTCCATGTATGATAGAAGGTACCGTTGCAGGTTTGGCTGCAGGTGTAGTAGCAATGGGTGTCGCCAATGGATCGGATGTTTTTGAACAAAAAAAAAGGTTGGAAATATTTGTGGATGGAAAATTCACGGACATAGCTCTCATCGATCTTGTCGTAATGGAAGACACACATATAGCTTCTAGAGCAATCTGGACTGTTGATGAGATAAAACAGATATTTGTTACTCAATGCGCACCGTATTCTATCGGAATCAGTGCAATAGCCGGACAGTACATGATAATTAATGCTGAAGATTCGATGGGTATGATGTTAACTTTAGGTAAGCAAGGTGATCGTTTACGGGCTGCAATAGCTCCGGGTATTATCAGTACAGTTGAAGTATCTAAAATCAAGACTTTATCTATAGGAGAAAAGGTTTATTTAACAAGTTTACCATGTATGATTGCTGTTGATGGAGAACGTAATCTGAGAATACCAGAGGGGCGAGAAGCTTATGTTCAGCTTTCAAGTAATGGTCCGGTTGTGGTTAACGTAGAAGCCGTATTGGAAAAGGCTGCTGATTCAGGATTTTTTATAGAAAACAAACGCTGAAGGGAAATACATATGAAAACCGCAATTTTTCATTCCGTGAATGCGGCGCTGTATCTTTTTTCCGAAAAGGTTACCCTGAAGATTGATGCTATTCATTTAGGCAAAAACGAGGGTTTCTCCATCATGCCGCCACAATTAGAAAGACAGCTTAAATGTCATACTGGTTTATTTGCGTATACAGATGGCTATCTATTTACTCATTTACATGAGGATCACTATTATAAAGATGGACTGCTTACAGCACTGAATGTCCCGAATCGTCCAGTTGTTTATGGACCGGGGCTTAGCCAATCAACCGCATTAGCAAAGAGGGATTATACAGGATTGAAATGCTTCACTATCGGAAATACAGAAGTGGTTGCTATAGAAACTGAACATATTGGCAATAACTATTCAGAGACGCCACACGAATCTTTTTTTATAAAGTTTGAAGAAGAGACAGTGTTTATTGCTGGTGACGGTTATATCGATGAAAAATTAATAATAAAATCTGCTAAATATAGTATTTCATCAATAAATATTGCATTTTTTAATCCTTATCAATTAGTGCAACCGGGTTGCCAAGATTTTATACGAAAAATGAGTCCGGGACGAGTGTATTTATATCATTTACCATTTCCGCAAGATGATGTATATAATTACTGGACTATTGCAAAGCGAATTATCAAACTCTACCCGAAGGATTTGCCTAAACTTGAGATATTGTCGCAAATGGCATGGATCGACAACAGATATCCCTTAAGTAAGAAATCATAATGAACACCTGTGGTACTTGTATTTCAATCAAGTTTCCACAGGTGTTTTTATATAATTGAGTTTTTTGATGTGATATCTCAATATGCGATATTAATAAAAGAAGTTAATTGACACTTGATCTTTGAATCAAGTGTTTTTCAGGTTAATATCAGCATGAGATTTGCATTCTATCATGAAACTACATAAAAGTACTATTGTTATGATACATTAATACTATTTCAATCAAGTTCAATTCTCATTAAAATAAACATGAGAAAGTACTTTAAAAAAAGTGGAGGTAAATAATGTCATTTATACTAACAGATACTCAAAAAGATCTTCGGTGTATGGTTCGTGACTTCGTTAAAACAGAGGTTATTCCAAATGCATCTGAATGGGATCGAAAAGGTGAATTTCCTGAAGAAACATTTAAAAAAGCTGCAGAAATGGGTTTGACGACGATGTCACTTCCTGAAGAGTTGGGTGGAGCAGGCCTGGGGGCTAAAGAATCTGTGATTATTTCGGAAGAACTGGGTTACGGTGATGCAGGTTTTGCAGTTTCAATTGGATCTTGCAACCTTGGTGTTAAGCCAGTTTTTCTTGGCGGAAATGATCAACAAAAGGCGATAGCAGCTGAGGTGCTTTGTAGCGGAGGAAAAACTGCTTTCTGCCTTACCGAACCGGATGCTGGCTCAAATGCCGCAGCAGTTCGTACGACTGCGGTTAAAGACGGTAATGAATATATAATAAATGGATCCAAGTGTTTTATTACAAATGGAGCCATCGCAGATATGTATACTATTTTTGCCACAATCGACAAGGAAAAGGGTGCTAAGGGAATTTGCTGTTTTCTAGTTGAACGTGATCGCAAAGGTATTTCTGTTGGTAAAGAGGAAGACAAAATGGGTATTCGCTCTTCAAATACATCCAGTGTTATGTTTGATGATGTTCGTATTCCTGTTGATAACTTGGTGGGGGAGGAAGGGATTGGATACAAATTGGCGATGAAGACCTTGGCACATACCAGGCCATCAGGTAATTCTGCTGCCGTAGGTGTTATGCAACGTGCTATAGACCTTTCGGTCAAGTATGCCCTGGAACGTAAAACATTTGGTGAACCAATCATCAAAAACCAGGGGATCCAATTTATGCTTGCAGATATGGAGATCATGGCGCAGGCATCTAGAGCTATGGTTTGGCAGGCTGCAACGATGTTGGATGAGGGCATTGTTGATGCCAGTTATGGTGCATGCACAAAAGCGTTCAGTGGAGATGCTGCGATGAAAGTAACCACGGATGCTGTTCAAATTTTTGGTGGTTATGGTTATTCGAGGGAATATCCAGTTGAAAAACTTATGCGGGATGCAAAAATATATCAAATCTTTGAAGGAACAAACCAAATACAGCGAATGGTTATTGCTGGCAACTTGACACATGCTATGCAGAAAAAAATGTAAAGAGGAATGATAAATGTTTACTGATATTTTATTTGGTGTTGAAAATCATATTGCAACAATCACGCTTAATCGTCCAGAAGTTATGAATGCCTTTTCGAAGATTATGTATGACGATGTTATTTATGCGTTGCGAAAAAGTAACGATGATCCAGATGTGAGAGCTGTAGTCATTACCGGTTCGGGGAGGAACTTTTGCGCAGGTGGCGATATTCGATCATTTCGGCGTAACATTGATGAAAAAGTCTTCTTGCCAGAAGATGGTATTATTAAAACCGGAACAATGGCGATGGCTGTGCGTCAATGTTCAAAGCCCGTTGTTGCAATGGTAAATGGTACGGCGGCTGGGGCAGGTGGTGGACTAGCTTTAGCGGCTGATTTCCGTGTGATGACACCAGAATCCTCATTAACTATGGCGTTTATAAATCTTGGATTGACTGGTGATACCACATCTTTCTACGCTTTGGCTCGAATGGTCGGAACTGCAAAGGCACAGGAGATCATGATGCTTGGGGCACCAATTAATGGAGAAAAGGCCGAAGCGCTGGGTTTGGTTACAAAAATGGCAGAGAAAGATACTCTTTCAGAGGTTGCCTATAAACTGGCAGACCGTCTTGCCAAGGGTCCAACAAAAGCCTATTCTAAACAAAAAGCAATATTGTATCATTTCTTTTTTAGTAATTTAGAGGAATTCTCCAAAGTTGAAGCTTATAATATGCGTGAAAGCTCAATGACGAGTGATTTTGATGAAGCAGTTAATGCTTTTTTAGCTAAACGAAGACCTGATTTTAAAGGAGAGTGATAAAAACTATGTCAGCAATTTTTGAAGGAATCAAAGTTCTAGACTTTACAAATAACGCAGCTGGGCCAAGTTGCACAGCACTTTTAGCTGATTTTGGTGCAGAAATAATCAAAATAGAGAGGCCTGTTGTTGGTGATGATTCACGGAGCTTTCCTCCTCGTATCAAGGGTCAGACGATTTTTAACCCTTGGCTTAATCGGGGGAAAAAGTCTATTGAAATTGCACTAGATGATTCTGTTGGAATAGAAATAGTCAAACGAATGATTCCTGATATGGATATCATCGTCGAAAGCTTCCGACCTGGTGTTATGGCAAAATTTGGTTTGGACTATGAATCAGTTAAGTCAATTAAAGAGAATATTATTTACTGTTCGATTTCCGCTTTCGGTCAATCAGGTAGTATGGCAAAAAAACCAGGTTATGATTTGATTGCTCAAGGATTGAGTGGTCTAATGGATCTGACAGGAGAAAAAGATGGTCCTCCGGAAAAACATGGTAGTATTTTGGGTGATTATATAGGTGGCATTAACGCTTTCGGCGCAGTTTCTTCAGCGCTCTATCATCATCTTCGAACTGGTGAAGGACAGTATATAGATATCGCTTTACTCGATGGTTTAATTTACTTAAACACTAGTATCGAATATACCAATGCTGAGGTATATCCTACTCGTCAAGGAAATCATAATACTGCACTTTGTCCGTATGGTGTGTTCAATGGAAAAAATGGGCAAAGTATGATTCTTTGTGCTCCGAATAATAAGCTATGGGCCGTTCTATGTAAAACTATAAATAGAGAAGATGCTATAACTGACGAAACTTTTGCATCAGCTTCCGCCAGGATTAAGAATTTGCCAAAAGTTATTGACTTAATTGAAGAATATGCTAGCCAATTTGATGATCTTGAAGAGGCGATTGAAGTGTTGGATGCGGCAGGAATACCTTGTTGTAAAGTTTTAACAACTAGGGATGTAATAAATTATCAACAGGTACTCGAACGTCAGATGGTTGTGGATGTATTAGCGCCAAAAAGTCTTCAGAATGAAGGTGTTCCGATGTTCAAAATGCGCGGTAATCCTCTTAAATTTTCAAAGACACCTGCTTTTCAGCGTCAAGCACCAGATCTTGGTCAACATAACAATGAGATTTTGGAACGATATGGTCTATCGGCCGAATCGGTTAACAATTTAGAACGAGATTGGGCAGATAAGGTAAAAAATTAATAGATTTTGCTTAGCTAGTATCTTTGTTCAATTATTATTTAGCAGATAATAAAGAAGTCGTATATTTTTGAGCCGGTAACTCTTTGATACTAGAAGATAATGTAGCTAAAGAGGGTGCCGGCTGAAGTATGAAAAGTTACAATAATTTATAAAAAAGAAAGAGGTATTTTATGAATATTTTAGTCTGTGTAAAACAAGTGCCAGATACTACTGAAATTAGAATCAATCCTGAAACGAACACATTGATTCGTAGTGGTGTTGAAAGCATTGTAAATCCATTTGACACATATGCATTGGAAGCAGCAGCTCGAATTAAAGATAAAAATCCTGAGACTAAAATTGTCGTATTATCTATGGGTCCGGAACAGGCTAAAGCTGCTTTAAAAGAATGTTTAGCGATTGCGGCTGACAAGGCTTTCCTTTTAACTGACCGCGCTTTTGGTGGCTCAGATACTTTGGCAACCAGTTACATTATTTCAGAGGCGATCAAAGCGGTTGAAAAGATTGAAGGAAATTTCGATGCGATATTCTGCGGGAAACAAGCTATTGATGGGGACACCGCACAAGTCGGTCCCGAAATTGCTGAATATTTAGATTATCCCCAAGTTACTTATGGACTTGAAGCTGAAGTCGAAGGTGACAGCATTAAGGTATGGAAAGAAGTTGATAACGGAGTTAAGATTGTTGGAGTAAAGATGCCTTGTCTGGTCACCTTTACTAAACCATCCTTTAATCCAAGATATCCGACTATTAAACGGAAAATGGCTGCTAATCGAACTGAAATACCCTCTTTAAATGCAGCTGACTTACCGACTATTGATCTGACACGTGCCGGATTAAAAGGATCCCCTACAAAGGTAAAAAAGACTTTTGTACCGCAAAAGAAGGTCGGTGGGATTAAGATAAAAGAAGAGACCAATGAAGAATCTGTAAAAAAATTACTTGCTTTGTTAAAGAATGCAAGTCTCATTTAAGGAGGGAAACGAATGGAAGCTAAAACAAATGATCTTTGGGTGTATATCGAAACAGATGATAACGGTAAGGCAAAAAATGTAGGGATTGAACTACTAACTCCAGGACGGATGATGGCTAATAAACAGGGCGGGAAACTTGTTGCCGTTATTATTGGATTTAATGTAAATGAAACGGTACAAGAAATCAATAATTACGGTGTTGATCAAATAATTGTTGTTGATGCACCAGAATACGAGGAATACTCTACAGATGCATATACTGCTTGTTTGGTATCTCTGGTTGAAAAATATGCACCAACAAGTTTGCTTATGGGTGCAACTAATGATGGTCGTGACTTAGGTCCAAGAGTAGCTTGCAGACTAAAAACTGGACTAACAGCTGATTGTACAGCTTTAGATGTGGATGAAGAAAGTGGAAATGTTGCATGGACTCGTCCTGCTTTTGGTGGGAATCTCATGGCAACAATACTATGTCCTATCAGTAGACCGCAAATTGGGACAATCCGGCCTGGTGTTTTTAAAAAAGGGGAACAAGGTGAAGGACATGCGGCAATTATAAAAGAAAATATTCGCTTCAATGTTGAAAAAATTCGGACAACCGTTTTAGAAATGATAGAAGAAATGGGCGAAGAGATGGTAAATCTCGAAGAGGCAGAAATTATAATATCTGGCGGTCGTGGAGTAGGTGGACCTGAAGGTTTTGACATGATAAAGATCCTTGCGGATGAAATTGGTGGTGTTGTAGGATCTTCTCGTGCAGCTGTTGATGCAGGCTGGATTGCTCACTCACATCAGGTCGGTCAAACAGGAAAAACTGTTGCTTCCAAAATTTACATTGCTTGTGGTATTTCTGGAGCAATTCAGCATGTTGCAGGGATGAGTGGTTCTGATTGCATCATTGCTATCAATAAAGATTCTAATGCCCCGATTTTCGATATAGCTGATTATGGTGTTGTAGGGGATCTTTTCGAAGTAATTCCCTTGATGGTTGAAGAAATGCGTAAAGCTAAAAGATAATACGTATTGACATTCAAACAATAGAAAGTCTAAGACATCATAATCATTAATCAATACTAACATACTCCATAGACAAAAACGAAACATGTGGGCAATGGAAATAATCAATCGTTTTTGACAGTGACGCTTTTAATCTTTAAGAAACAATTGCGGATTTCAGGAGGCTTCTCGATTTTTAGTAACGATAGTTGTACATTGAATGAGAATTGCTTTAAATGTATCATCGGATCTTAAAATCCTGACAGTACTTCCCTTCTGGCACTTTCATTGCAATTCCAGAAATAATCGTAATAGACAAAAGATATTTTTAAGAACGGAATAACTAAAATCGGATTTATTACATCTGCGTAGGGTCAGGAGAGAAAAAGGATAAATCATCTAGATTGAATTAGCGTTTTTTAGATCCACATAGTGTTGTTTGATGTTTCGAAGCGTGAGGCTCAGTTCAGGATTGTTAAAACCATCAATTATCATCTCCAGTTCAGTAAGTTATTGTTCATGGTGTCGTGAATAAGGTATAGAGAATCCAATGGTTGTTTCGGATAGTTTAAGTAATTGCTCGAAGATGGTCATTGAACTTTTCACGACGGTGACCGAAACAAGGCCGCAAGCGGGGTATTTGATACCGTCAAAGAATTCTTGAAGTATTTGTTTCTTAATCTGAAGTTAGTGAGCTTGGGAAAATTTTGCATCAGATCAAAGAGTTGACGGTTCGCCAAGGGTGGCATAAAACTACCAGCCACCAGATCATGTTAAAAGAGATCAGCAATCCATTATACGTTTTTTCTGGATCACCATCACATATTTAGGCTGAGCTAGGGTGATGGTGTAAAACGTTTCAGGGATATTATAACCGGGAAACAGTAATTGACTGGTTCATTCCATACAAACATCCCTGATTTGTTGGATAGCTTAAACGAAACCAGTTTCTAAAACTAACAAGATTAAATATAGTTCAAAAAAGTCATTACTACAGTATATCAGAATAATTTTTAAATAGAGTAGACTGTATAAGATAGTTTTGAGAATATTTGAGCATTCTGTTAGAAAGTGGAAAGATCAGGTTTAAAAAGAAAGTGAAATTAATACATGAAACTTGTCAATAGTAATAGTACAAATGTTTATCATAATTTAGCTGTCGAGGAGTTTTTTCTTGATAATATGTGTAATGAAGACTATCTGATTTTGTGGACAAACGATGTTAGCGTCGTTGTGGGGAAATATCAGAATGTATTTGAGGAAGTCAATTGCAAAGAGATTCAGAAAAATAGCATTAATTTAGTCAGGCGGAATTCAGGTGGGGGAACTGTTTTTCATGATCTAGGAAACTTGAATTATACCTTTATAACAGATTATAGATCAGACACATTTGCCGGTTATGATGAATTTATTAATCCTGTTATCAGTTTTTTAAATAGTCTAGGTGTTGAAGCCACAAAGAGAAATGCATGCGATATAGTGATTGGAGATGAAAAAATTTCAGGAAATGCACAGACTATCAGAAAAAATAGAGTATTGCATCACGGAACGCTTTTATTCGATTCGAATTTAAATATGTTACAAAAAACGCTTAAGCCAGTGGTTGGTGAATTTGAGTCAAGAGCAATTAAATCGGTCAGAAGCAGTGTGACTAATATTAAAGATCACCTAGATGATAAAACAATTGATTTTCAGAGTTTTAAAGAATTGTTTATAAGTAACCTTTTCGAAGAGAACATTAGGGAATATACGCTTTCAAAAACAGAATTGGCTCAAATACATGAAATTGAAAAAAATAAGTATAAAAGTTGGGAATGGAATTTTGGCTTCTCTTCGAATTTTACATATAAAAAGAAAAACTGTTTTAATGGGGTTGACTTCGACTTGGAACTAGTTGTCAAAAAAGGTGTCATTAAAGAATGCAAACTTAAAAATGGTTCCTCATTAATTGAAGAGATTGAATCATTACTTTGCGGACATCGTTATGATTACTATGTAATTAAAGCGATATTTGAAACGGAGAAAAGATTCGAGCAATACATGGAAATTATATTTTAACGATTTAACCAACAAATTTATATTATTTTAGCAACTGTTAATAAAAGTGTGATTGGAGTATTAGAATGAAAAAAAATATTAACATGCCGAAACTAAGTGAAGAAATGGTAACAGGAATACTGGCGGCTTGGAATAAGGAGCGTGGTGATTGGATCGAGAAGGGTGACGTACTTTTCGAAATCGAAACCGAAAAGGTGGCTAGTCAGGTAGAAAGCTCAGTATCTGGAGTTTTAGAAGAAGTTTTCTTTGAAAATGGAGACCAGATTATGGTTGATCAGGTTGTTGCAGTGATTGATTGTCATGAAAGATAGGGATAAAATGAAGAAAAAACCGGACTGGCTAAAAGTCAACTATGATATAGAATCGGTCATGGAAATTAATGAATTGATGAATAAACTTGGATTGAAAACAGTTTGTAATGAAGCTGGTTGTCCAAATCTAGGCGAGTGTTATAAAAACCAGACGGCTACCTTTATGATATTAGGCAATATCTGCACGCGAAATTGTCGTTTCTGTAAAGTTGAAACCGGACATGTTGAACCAATTGATCCTGCAGAACCAAGTCATTTGGCAGAAGCCGTGAAAACTCTCGGATTAAAACACGTGGTGATAACCAGTGTAACTCGCGATGATTTGCCCGATGGTGGTGCTGGGCATTTCGCCAGAACTATCAGGACTGTCAAATTACTAAATCCTGAGGTTACAATTGAAGTTTTAATTCCAGATTTTCAAGGTAATCATGCAAGCCTTGATCTTGTTGTTGAAGCAGAGCCAGATGTAATCAATCATAACATTGAAACAGTTAGAAAATTTTATTCCGAAGTTAGGCCTGAGGCTGATTATGATCGGTCGATAGCATTACTCTCCTATGTCAAACAAAAAGCTCCGTCGATTTTAACAAAAACAGGAATGATGGTGGGATTAGGTGAAACTGAGGCTGATGTACTCGAAGTTATGGATGACTGCCGTAAATCTGGGTGTGATATTTTTACAATTGGCCAGTATCTAAGACCTTCTGAGAAGCATATTGAAGTCAAGGATTATGTTTCTTTAGAAACATTTAGTAGGTTTAAAAAACTGGGTGAAGAAATGGGATTTAGTTATATTGCTAGTGAACCTCTTGTCCGTAGTTCATATCAAGCTGAAAAAGCGCTGAGAGAGAGGTGAAAACATTATAAATGATTTTTATTGACAACAATTCAATTGATCCCTTCTTCAATTTTGCCCTCGAGTATTACCTGATTACTGAAAAAAATTGTCTACAGAGCAGATTTTTATTTTCTGGCGTACGGAACCGACTCTAATGATTGGAAAATATCAAAATACTATCGAAGAAATTAATGTGAATTATGTCATAGAGAAAGGCGTAAAGGTTGTTAGGCGAATAACTGGCGGAGGAGCCATCTATACAGATCTTGGTGGATGGCAGTTCAGCTTTATTACACGTGGACAAGCAGATCATATTGATTTTGGTAAATATATGACCCCTGTGACAGAAGCCCTAAAAACACTAGAAATAAATGCTGAATTTAATAGTCGTAACGATCTGGTAATCAACGGTAAAAAAATTTCAGGGAATGCTCAATGTATGTTAAATGGTTATACGCTGCATCATGGTTCGTTACTATTTAATACAGATTTTGAAGAAATGGTACGTTGCCTTACTGTTGATAGTTATAAAATTATCTCTAAAGGTATCAAGTCTGTGAAGGAGCGTGTTACCAATATTTCTGAACATTTGAAGAGATCTATCGATATTGAAACCTTTAAGCAGCTGATGATAACAAGTATCAGACAGGGATCAGATGAAGTTTACACACTGACTGATGTCGATATCATGCGAATCAAGGAAATTGCCAAAGATAAATTTGAAAGTTGGGATTGGAACTTTGGCAAGTCACCGAAATTCAATATAACACGAACCGGTCACTTTGATGGCGGAAAAATCGATTTTAGACTGGATGTTAATGGAGGCGTAATTAGCGATTGTCGTATATATGGCGATTTTTTTGGATGCGTTGATATTGATGAACTTAGCAAGGTTTTGGTGGGAACTAAATATAAAAGAGAAAACATCCAAGAAGTGATAGATGATCGATTGATTAAGAAAGGGCTGTATAATATAGACACAATTGAACTCGTAGATCTTATCTGTTGAGTAAGTATAATTAAATTTAACAAAGTAACTCACCGAACCGGATGGATAATGTGGTACTTCTGTTTTATTATATCACACCGGCGAACTAGAACTCACAGGCAATATAGATTTATCTATCATTGATCAAAGAGAAATGAAGTATTAGGAATAAGTGTTGCAAAAATTAACAATAAAAAAAGGAGAAAAAATGGAAAATAAAACAACTGTCAAAGAAGGTATTTTACTTAGTATTATTTTAACAATAGCAATTTTGGGATTTTCAATAATAAGTGGAAAATTGGAGTTGGTTAATGGATGGGCTGGTTGTATGTTCTTTTGGTATTGGGCGAATATTGATCATTTTCAAATGGATCATCTTAAAGAAAATATCATTGGTTCATTGATTGGAATTTTATTATGTTTCGGTCTTTACCTATTGATTCAGAATTATGGAAAATCTGTTTTTGAATTAGGTATGATTGTAGTATTACTAGTCGTTTTATTCTTTTGTATCACAGACTTATTACCACTTTTTTTCAATAAAGCTACATTTTTGTTTGTGACTGTACTAACTGCTCATCAGTTTTTAGCAGAAACTGATTATTTAGATTTGCTTCTCTCTTATACGTTTGGTGTTGTATTTTTTTCAATAGTGCTAGGTTTAGTATTCAAACTATTGCATTCGAAAAAAACTAGTGATCTTAATTAAAAAATAATGTCGTTGTTATATGCAAATGCAGTTATAAAAATCTATAAATTTAAAAAAGAAAGAAAATATAAAGAAGTGAACTTATTTCTTTATACAAAGACGTAGATATGAAAGAAAAAATACCATTAGAATTAATAAGTAGATACAATGCAGAATCTATTGTGAAGATGGATAAGATTTTCGATAATTTGTCTTTCAGTAATATTGATCAAAAAGCGACATGTTTGAATTTGGGTGAATACTACAAGAAAAAAACAGCTGCCTTCAAGATTATGGGAAACACATGCACAAGAAATTGCAGATTTTGTGCAGTTTTTAAAGGAAAGGTCTCACCATTAGATTCGGCCGAACCGGAAAGTGTTGCCATAGCAGCAAAAGAACTAGGTTTAGAACATATAGTGATTACTTCAGTAACAAGAGACGATCTAGAAGACGGCGGAGCTTCTCATTTTGCGAAAACGATAAATGCAGTTAAAAATATTTTGCCTGAATCGACAGTTGAAGCGATAATTCCGGACTTCCAGGGAAAACACAAAGATCTAGATAAAATAATTCTTGCCAACCCAGATGTAATTAACCATAATTTGGAAACAGTTTCATCACTTTTTCCTTCGGTGAAACCGGAAGCACAATATTTTAGATCATTGATTTTATTGAAATATATCAAAGAAGCAGATCCCGAGATTATGAGCAAAACTGGAATTATGTTAGGTTTAGGTGAACGTGATATCGAAGTATATAAGGTGATGGATCATTTAGCTGAAATTAAATGTGATATATTAGCTTTAAGTCAATACTTTCAGCCAAGTAAAAAGAATATTAGAGTTAAAGAGTATATTTCAGAGAAAAAATTTGATATATACAAAAATATCGCAAAGAGTAAAGGAATAAAATTCGTAGCTAGCTCAACGCAATTTGAGAGTTCATATTATACTATAGATCCTGTTGAAAAAACAAGAAAAGATTGGGTAGTTTAATCATATTTTTTGCGAATGATCCGTTAGATCCATATTATAATTTTGCGCTTGAGTATATAAAAGATTTAATTCAAAAAGACAGATTCTTGTCTTGAGTATGCCAATGTTAAGAATTAGTTGACATTAAAACTCAATCGGTGAATTAATCAAATCTATACACGTTGTTATGCGATGATATGGATATCCTATCAAATTTTTATTATATCAGGCGTTCATTGGTTTTAGCAACATGTGTTATTTATAAACTGAAGCGTGCTTTATTGTAATAGTTGCAGTTGTTTCTTAGATCTCATACGGAGAAATTGAGTTGTTTAATATTTTAAGTGAAGGAGTTATAAATGAAGACTGAAATTAATGGTAAATGTGATAAACAATTTGAACTTATTTATCAAGAGTTTGGAAAAACTTTACAGAGCGTGGTGAAGTAGGGGCATCAGTTTGTATAATCCAAAATGGACAAACTGTAGTAGACCTATGGGGAGGAGTAGCAGATCCTAAAACAAATAGACTGTGGGAAAAGAATACCGTTGGCATAATTTGGTCTTGCACAAAAGCAGCTACCGCTTTATGTGCTCATGTTCTTGCAAGTCGTGGGCTCCTAGACATTGAAGCTCCAGTATCAAAATACTGGCCTAAATTTTCCGCAAACGGAAAGCAAGAGATTACAGTAAGAATGCTTCTTAGTCATCAAGCTGGTGTTCCAGCGATTCGAAAACCAATACCTAACGGTGCTTTCTATGATTGGGAGTACATGGTAAAAACACTTGAAGAAGAGGCACCATTTTGGGAACCAGGCACGAGACATGGTTATCATGCTATAACATTTGGGTGGCTCGTCGGTGAAGTAGTAAAGCGTATATCAGGAAAATCATTGGGTAAATTCTTTAAAGATGAAATAGCAGATACGCTTGGCCTAGATTTTTGGATCGGGCTACCCGCAGAAATCGAACCGAGGGTAGCATATATGATAATGGCCGATCCACCAACAGAGAAGGAAATGGCAACTCCATACTTTCAAGCTGTAATGACTCCGGGAACAATTCCCAATCTTGTTACAACGAATACAGGTGGTTTTATAGATCCAATTGCTTTTAATTCTAGAGAAGCACGCGCTGCAGAGATCGGAGCTGCTACAGGAGTAACTAATGCAAGAGGCCTTGCCGGTATGTATGCACCGCTTGCTTGTAGTGGAAGTGTAAATGGTGTAGAGCTATTAGATAAGGATACAGTTGCAAAAATGTCTACGACGTTTTCAGCTGGTTTGGATGCCACCTTACTTGCTCCATCAAGATTCAGTTTAGGGTTTAATAAGAGTATAGACAATAGAAAACACTTCTCAGGTGCATCAGATAGTATGATTTTGTCTGATGCTGCATTTGGACACGCAGGTAGCGGCGGTTTGTTAGGTTTTGCAGATCCTGTGGAGAAAATATCTTTTGGTTATACAATGAATAAGATGGGACCGGGTATTATGCTTAATTCAAGGGGGCAGAGTCTTGTAGATGCGGTTTATAAAGCTCTAGGGTACAGATCAAACGAATCAGGTGTTTGGACATACTAATTTTAAATAGAGTGTGAAGTGATAATGATCACTGTGATTTTAAAAAGTCTTGTGAAATATGCAATTCTAGAAATAATAATATTACCAAAATTGACGAAATAATGAAAGTTAGAGGAGAAAAATGGCTAAAAGAAAAATGATGTTGTTAATTAATGGCGCAGAACGTATGCTGATTTGTGATCAAGAATCAGATACACTCTCTGATGTTTTAAGACGCATTGGTTTAACGGGTACCAAGGTAGGTTGCGGAACCGGCCAATGCGGCGCGTGTTCAGTTATTCTGAATGGAAAGGTTATTCGTTCCTGTGCAAAAAAAATGAAAAATATTGATGACGGCAGTGCAATTACGACAATTGAAGGAATCGGGTCACCAACAAACCTGCATCCTCTCCAACTGGCCTGGATTGTTTATGGCGGTGTACAATGTGGATTTTGTACCCCCGGATTTATCGTTTCAGCTAAAGGTCTTCTTGATACCAACAATAATCCGACCAGACAGGAAGTACGGGACTGGTTCCAAAAGCATCGTAATGCGTGTCGGTGTACCGGATATAAACCTCTTGTTGATGCAGTCATGGCGGCGGCAAAAGTAATCCGTGGTGAAATGACTATGGAAGAGTTAAGCTTTGCTATTCCTGAAGACGGGAGAATTTATAACACCAGGTATCCAAGACCAGCAGCGTTGGCTAAAGTAACGGGCACCTGTGATTATGGTGACGATATCGGAATGAAGATGCCGGATGCGTTACATCTTGCGGTGGTCATGGCACGCGTTTCTCATGCTAAACTTTTATCCATCGATACATCAGAAGCAGAAAAGATGCCGGGCGTTGAAAAAGTAATAACGCATAAAGATGTTAAAGGAATTAATCGAATTACATTTCCAGTTGCCAATCCATGGGCCAAGGCAAATGGATTTGATCATTCAATTTTAGTGTCTGACAAGATATATAGATACGGCGATATTATTGCTGTTGTTGCCGCACGAACGAAGAAAGAAGCCCGGGAAGCGGCAAAAAAAGTAACATTTGCATATGAACAGCTGCCAGAATATCTAAATATACTTGAAACCATGGCAATTGATGCACCCCAGGTCAATCCTGAATACCCGAATATTTATATCGAAGCACCCATTGTTAAAGGTCAGGATACCAGAGAAGTGATTAAGAATTCGGCCCATGTGGTTGAAGGCAGTTTCTATTCTCAACGTCAGCCACATCTTGTTATTGAACCGGATACCAATCAAGCATATTTTGATGAGGAAGGCCGACTGACGGTACAATGCAAGAGTTTGGCACTTGGCATGACAAAAGGTGTCATGGCCGCCGGCATTGGTTTCCCGGTGGAGAATATTAGAATTATTGAAAATCCGACCGGGGCAAGTTTTGGATATTCAATTTCACCACTCATGCCGGCCATCGTGGCAGTTGCAGCCATGGCTACTGAAAAACCGGTTACCGTTACGCTCAGCTACGAAGAACATCAGCATATTACCGGGAAACGTGCACCAGCTTTCTCAAATGGAAAACTTGCCTGTGATGAAAAAGGAAAGCTGACAGCAATCGAATATGAAATAGCTTATGATAAAGGAGCCTATACCGAGACAGCAGGCATACTGGTTCAAAAAGGTCTTCGTTTCATGGGGGCTCCCTATACCATACCGAATGCCATGGGTCTCTCCAAAACGGTTATTTCCAACCATACAAATTCCACCGCCTATCGTGGTTTTGGTTCTCCACAGTGTTATACTTGTTCGGAACAGCTCATGGATATGTTGGCGGAAAAAATTGGCATGGATCCGTTGGAGTTTCGCTATATCAATGTCTACCGAGAAGGAGATGAAAGCCTGAACGGTAATCAATTCGACGTTTATCCCATGGTTGAGATTCTGGATAAGCTGAGACCCAGTTACCAAGAAGCATTAGAAAGAGCAAAAAAAGAATCCACTCCTGAACTGAGAAGAGGTGTGGGGATTGCCTGTGGAGAATATAATGTCACCAGCGGTCCGAATGATCATGCCGAGGTTGCGTTAGGACTCAATTCTGATGGAACCGTGACGCATTATAACACATGGGAGGATCAGGGCCAGGGAGCAGATATTGGGACTCTTGTGCATACCCATGAAGCACTTAGACCGCTGGGATTACGTGCGGATCAGATCCGTCTGTGTATGAACGATACGGCACTGGCACCGATCACCGGGCCGGCAGCAGGGAGTCGTTCCCACTATATGGCCGGTAATGCAACGATTAATGCGGCTGAACAACTGATGAACGCCATGCGTAAAGAAGATGGTACCTATCGTACCTATGACGAAATGGTTAGTGAAGGAATCCCAACAAAATATTTAGGGATATCCGATACAACCGGGCAGACCACTGATTTGGATCCGAATACTGGTCAAGGAAATCCCACCGCTGAGTATACTTTTGCTGTATTTATGGCAGAAGTTGAGGTTGAAGTGGCTACAGGAAAGACCAAAGTGCACAGCATGAAGTGTATTGCCGATGTTGGTGTTGTTGGTAACTTTTTAGCAGTTGAAGGCCAGGCTTTGGGGGGAATGGAACACGGAATCGGTATGGCGTTATCAGAGGATTACGATGATATTCAAAAACATATAAGCCTGATTGGAAGTGGATTTCCATTCATAAATACAATACCAGATGATATGACGGTTGAATTTATCGAGACTCCGAGAGCGACTGGTCCTCACGGTTCTTCGGGCTGTGCTGAGGCTTTCCAGAGTTCCCCTCATGTCGCTGTTATTAATGGCATTTACAATGCCTGTGGTGTGAGAGTAAAAGAGCTACCTGCCAGACCGGAAAAGGTGAAGGCACTTTTAGAAGCGAATGCGGAAGGTATTGAAATAGAACAAAAGAAATATTTCTTCGGTTCCGATTTGTACGATAAAATTGATTATATTAAAGCAAACCCAGTTATTGTAGGATAAACCACTAAAGATAAGTTAATATTTTGAAGAGATTACAGCGGCAATGTATTCAATTACATTGCTGCTTTTATAAATTCCTTGAAATCAAAGCGAAGAGGACATTGCTATGGATATGACGAAACTCGAAAATTTAAAAGAAAAATGCACCAGAGATGAGCCGGTATTTTGTACTAACCAGTGCCCCCTCGGTGTTGATGTAAAAAAAATGATAGCTAGGATTACTTCAGGAGATTTCAAGGGGGCATATAAATATTACAGAAATCAGGTGCTCTTTCCGGAAATCGTTAGTAGACTTTGTGACGAACCCTGTCAAACGGTCTGTCTAAGAAAAAAAATAGATCAAGCAGTCTCGGTAAAAATGCTTGAGAAAGCTTGCTGTGATTACACTGCCACAAAAAAAAATGCAGGATATTATATCTCTCGAAAGAAAAAATGCATTGCCGTTATCGGTGGAGGACTTGGGGGACTGAGCTGTGCCGTCAAACTGGCCAGAAAAGGTTATGATGTTCATCTTTATGAAGAAAAAGATGGTTTGGGAGGAAGCTTAAGGAGATCAGAAAGTCTAATTCCGATCTCGATTATTGAAAAAGAATTAGAACAAATCATCCAGGAAGACGGCATCAAAGTATTTGTTGATACAAAAATAAACACTTTAGATGCAATTGAATTTGACGCTCTTTACATTGCAACGGGTTTTAAAGGCAATACCTTTGGTCTAGATGAAGGATTTGACCCGGTTTCTCTGGGAACACAGTTGAATGGTGTTTTTGGTAGCAAAAGTACAATGCAGAGAATCGAAAGTCCTGTTTTAAATTCCATACGGGAAGGGATTCGTGTAGCACAATCCATTGAAGCCTATCTCAAGATTGGAACAATGGGAGGGGATGCAGGCTGTGATGAGGTAGTTCCATCACGACTCAGTGTGGATATCAGCGGAGTTGTGATGGAAGAGCGGATAGTACCTGGAAATCTCGAATCATATACTGAGCAGGAAGCGATTGCAGAAGCAAAGAGATGTCTCCAATGCGGGTGCGATATTTGTATGACATCCTGTGAGATGCTGTCGTTTTTCGAAAAAGATCCTAAAAAACTCATCGATGACGTTGAGGCTTCGATGAACATCGTGAAAGCGTTCACGACAAATGTTGCTTCCCGGGAGATCAACTCATGTAATGGCTGTGGTTTGTGCAAAGAGGTATGTCCAGAAAACCTTGATTTTGAAGAACTGTTTATGTCCAGTCGAAGAACTCTTCATAAAGGAGGAAAACTGCCACCGGCTTTTCACGATTTTTGGATGCGGGACATGGAATTTTCCAACTCGGAAGCAGCATTTATGACGATAAATGCCAATGGCGGCGATAAAAGCAGCTATCTTTTTTTTCCAGGGTGTCAGCTGGGAGGCTCTGATCCGGATTATGTCATAAATGCCTATAACTATCTGAAAAAGCATCTGGAAGACGAACCCGCAATGATGATCGGATGCTGTGGTGCTCCGGCCGAATGGGCTGGTAGAGAAAAAGAACATTTGGTAGTGATTGATGGAATCAAAAATATTTGGGAAAATCAGGGCAGGCCAGAAGTAATCTTGGCCTGTCCCTCCTGCAAAAAAATGTTCGGGAAATATCTTCCCGAAATTCAGGTTCAGTCACTTTGGCGTGTGATGGCAGAGAAAGAAAATGGTGCAAATAGAAAAACCGCTGCAAGTAAAAAGATGACCGTATTTGATCCCTGTGCCAGCCGCTATGATCCTGAAGCCCAGAATAGTATAAGAATTATTCTCAAAAATTCAGGCTACGAGTTGGAGGAAATGCCCTATAGCACAGAGTGGGCTCAGTGCTGCGGATACGGTGGACAGATTCAGGCCGTAAACATGCCACTATTTGATAAGATTGTGAATACCCGGGTGGAAGCGACATCGAATGATTATGTTACCTACTGTACCAACTGTCGAGATACTTTTGCAGCAGCTGGCAAATCAGCAGTTCATATTCTTGATCTGCTATTCAGTAATGATATCGAGGCCAGAGCAGCCAGAAAGCCGCCGACACTGACTCAGCGCAGAGAAAACCGAATTAAGCTAAAAAAGGTGCTTCAGATAGAGAAAGAAGCAATAAAGATAAAGCCCGAAGATAAGCAGATCAAGAAGAATATCAAGGTATTCATTGCGCCAGAAGTTTATGACAAAATGGACAGAAATTTCATTCTGATGGAAGATGTTCAGAGAACGATCGAATATTGCGAGTCAACAGGGAAAAAGATCATGGATATGTCAGCAGGCAATTTTGTAGGTCATCACCAGGATGGAAACATCACTTTTTGGGTAATATACAAGCCTGAAAGAGAAGGGTTTAGGTTAATAACTGTTTATAGTCACCGCCTCATTATAGAGGAGGACATCAAATGAGTACAATAGAAAAAAATTCGTTGCTAATTTGTCTGAAATGTAATGTCCCGCTAGAAATGCACACAACTAATTTTTCATATCTGGGTTTTAATTTCAGTACTGAGGTCCCGACATGTTCTATTTGCGGGCAGATATTTCTGTCGGAGGAATTGGTAAGGGGAAAAGTAACAGAAGTAGAAATGGGGCTTGAAGATAAGTAAGTGACTCGAACTATTCGATCAAGAAATACCTGAAGGTTAATTTAATGGACGGGGTACCATCAACCTATCTAAAAGATGAAGTCGAAGAGAAATATCTAAAATTAAGAATTTCAGATCCGCTTTTTCCGGAAGCAATCGATGGGGTGATGACTTCAGAGCAGGCGATCAGCGATGTGTAACGTTGTCTGAAGTGCGATTGAAATGTTTGTGTTAACAGTTGCGAGATGATGCAGAATTTTAAAAAGAAACTGCTACGGATTACGCAGGATGTCATGGTGACAATGCGGCAGGTTGATTAATTTTTGCAATCAATGTGATTTTTGTAAAACCGTTTATCTCGAAAGTATCGATATGGAAGAGGAACTATTAAAAGCTAGGCACTTCCTATTTAAAGACTAAGCGATGCCAGCCGCTATGACTAGCCAATGCAGGAAAGCGTGCGCAGTCTTTTAACGACCAATGGTTATCGAGTCCATGAGTTGTGCGATCATGGCGAACTGTCAAAGTGTAGTAATTGTGGTGGTCACATTCATGCAGTGAATCGTGGACTTACACAAAAGATTGTCACAGATCGCATCAATCACGCTAATAACCCCTGCGTGACCTATTGCTCAAATTGCCGGGATACCTTTGTATCAGACGGAAAAGAAAGAGATCATCTGCTGAATCTGATTTTTGATCTGAGAATCGAGTCAACTACGGTCGTCAACTTGTCGCAACGATGGCAGAATCGGATCGCTTTAAAAAACAGCCTGACGGGCAGCGTTGCGGACAACAAAACAGTGGAATTAACTACTTCAGAGCAAGCTATTCCTAAGTCAGCGCCACGGCTGGCTGTTTCGCCGGAACTGCGAAAAGTGATGAATGCCCAGCTGATTATGGATGAAGATGTTATGGCGGTGATCAGAAATGGCGAAACGACCGGAAACCGCATTATTAATCAGGTAAATTCTGACGTGACCGCTCATCTGACCCGCGGTCTGATTACCTATTGGGTGACTTATCAGAAATTGACAGCCGGTTATGAACTCAAAAAAGTTTATGCCCATCGGATGAAAATCGCCGATGAGTTTTCGAACCCGGCAGCAAAATAGTCATTAATATATAAAAATGGAAATGGAGAAGCACAATGAAAATCGGTATTACAACATCGGCAACCGCATTGAATTCACAGGTGGCAGCAGACTTTGAGAGCAGTCCATACTGCCTAATTGTGGAAACGGATGATCTAAGTTTTGACGTCTATTCAAATGAAGAACAACATGGCGGTGATGGTATTGCCATGGCCAAAGCAGTGGTAGATTCCGGTTGCGAGGCCGTGATTACCAATCGTATTTTGCAGCCGGCTTTTGATGAATTAGCTGGTGCATGCATTACCCGTTATGCCGGAGAAAGTTTTTCGGTGAAAGATGCATTGGATTTGATGGAAGCCTATCAGCTCAGCCTGATCCGCGACTACGAAGGGGCCGATCCCCATGTGCATGAGCATCACGGCAATTGTGAATGTGGTGAGTGATCAGGTTAGTTTTGGAAATTTATGATAACAATGGAAAAGGTTTAGTTTAATTATATGAGCCATCAATTCAGACATGATTTTCCGCGCTGTCCATCCTGCGGGCAGGTCTATATCACGGAAGAGATTGTTAATGGCAAGATGAAGGAAGTCGAAACAGCACTGGAAGATAAATAAAAAAGCTGAGAAAAGGAAAAAAGATAATGGAATTAGTAAAGATCACAGAAGCCGTTGGGCATGTATTATGTCACGACATGACCCAGATCATTCGCGGTGAGAAAAAGGGACCGGTATTCAGAAAAGGTCATGTTTTAAGAGCAGAAGACATTCCAGTGCTTCTTTCAATTGGTAAAGAACACCTGTATGTGTGGGAAAAAAAGGCCGGGATGATTCATGAAGATGAAGCCGCCGAGATGCTGTACCACCTTTGCAAAGGTGATAATATGAATGCATCTGAAATAAAAGAAGGTAAAATCGAGCTGCTTGCTGCCAGTGATGGGGTCTTAAAAATAAATCTGGATAAAATGAATCAGATCAATGCCCTCGGTGATATCATGATTGCCAGTCGCCATGGCAACTTTCCGGTAAAAGCAGGGGATACCATTGCCGGCACCCGGGTCATCCCATTGGTGATTGAAGAACAAAAAATGAATCAGGCCAAAGCCATTTGTGAAGGAGAACCGATTTTTGAGATTCGCCAGTATGTCCATAAAAAGGTTGGTATCGTCACAACCGGAAGTGAAGTTTATCACGGTCGCATTAAGGATACCTTCACTCCGGTGATAGCGGAAAAGCTGGCTGAATTTGATGCGGAAATCATCGGGCATGTCATTTCCGATGATCAGCATGAAATGATCACCCAGTCAATTATCAGCCTGATTGATCAGGGCGCGGATATGATCATCTGTACCGGTGGGATGAGTGTGGATCCGGATGATCGGACCCCCCTGGCCATTAAAAATACCGGCGCACGGATGATTACTTATGGCGCACCAGTGTTGCCGGGAGCGATGTTTTTGCTGGCCTATTATGATAAAACGATTCCCATTATGGGTCTGCCAGGCTGTGTCATGTATGCAAGGCGAACCATTTTTGATCTGGTATTGTCCAGAATCATGACTGATGAAAAACTGCATATCTGTGATTTTACCACCATGGGCCAGGGCGGGCTTTGTCTTTCCTGTGATATCTGTACTTTCCCAAATTGCGGATTTGGCAAATAGGGCGGAAAAATATGAAACGTAGACAGGAGGATCAGAAATGCTAAAAAAATGTGCCTACGAAAGCCCTGAGATGATAAAGCTTTTAGGTACAACATTAAGACCGGGAGGGTTTGAATTAACTGATCGGGGAATTGAAGTGTGTCAATGGAGAACGGATCAAGTAATTTTAGATCTTGGTTGTGGTCAGGGTGCCACTATGCGTTATCTCAATAAGAAACTGGGGATCCGGTCGGTCGGAATCGATCCATCTGAAAAATTGATTCAAGTTGCCAGAGCGACCGGGAGTAGTGGCGATTTTCATGTTGGCAGCGGTGAGATGCTACCCTTTGATGATGACAGTTTTGATGGGGTGATTTCCGAATGTACCCTTTCTTTAATGGATGAACTCGGTACGGTATTAAGTGGGGTTCATCGTGTCTTGAAAAGCGGAGGCTATTTTTTTATCACCGATGTCTATGCCAGAAAACCGGAACTGGTTGCTGAATTGAAAAAGGACAATTTTAAAAGTTGTATGCGCGGTCTTTATGGACTTGAAGATATTAAGCAGCAAATAGTCGAAAATGGCTTTGAAGTAGTCAAATCGGAGGATCACAGCGAACGATTAAGTCAGTTAATGGTAAAAATTATTTTTGAGTATGGTTCGATGGGGATATTTTGGCAGAAAACCGGCGGGACCTGCGCCGCTCATTTTCAGGAAGCCCTTAAGAAATGCAAACCGGGTTATTATCTCTTGATTGCCAGAAAAATTGACTGAAAAATAAACGGGAAAGGTAAATAAAAGAGTTGGACGATAAAGGATTTGAAGTATTTAAGATGGTGTCTGAGGGTTTTTGCTGCAGTCAGATCATGCTAAAGCTGGCCCTCGATCTGGAAGAGCAGGAGAACGATGATCTTTTGCGGGTAATGGGTGGTTTATGCAACGGGATTGGCGGTAGTCAGAAAACCTGTGGGGTTTTGACCAGCGGGATCGGGATCTTCGGACTATATGCCGGTAAAGGGACCACCAATGAATATCCCGAAGCGAATTACGGGAGCATGGTGCGTGAGTTTGCTTCCTGGTTTGACTGGCGGTTTGAAAGCACCGAGTGTATGGATATCGTCGGTGTGCGTGAATTTAGCAGAAACGGCAGTATCGAATATCCGATTAAATGCGGTGATATTCTCCTGGAAAGCTTTGATAAGATTGGGGAGATTCTCTATGAAAATGGCTATATCTTTGGCAATCGCGAGTTTCGGCAAAGTGAATGAAGCGGATTCTTTCGAAAACCGAGAGCCTCTGTCCTGTTTGCCTGAAAAAAATCAATGCCATCATCTGGACCAAAGACAATGAAACCTATCTGGAAAAATCATGTCCGGAGCACGGTCGTTTTAAAGCCTTGCTCTGGCGTGGAAGTATGCCGATGGAAAAATGGCAACGCCCCAAAATGCCGGCGGTAATTAAGCAACCAAATACATCGATTGACAAAGGCTGTCCTTTTGACTGCGGCCTATGTGTGTCGCATCGACAGCATACCTGCACGGCTTTGATCGAAGTCACTCAGCGCTGCAATCTGCGCTGTTCTTTTTGCTTTGCAGATGCCAATGGCGATTTAGAAGATGATCTCGCTATGGAACAACTGGAATTTATGTACAGGAGCGTGATGCAAACTTCCGGGAACTGCAATATTCAACTGTCGGGAGGTGAACCCACCTTAAGAGATGATTTGCCCGAGATTATCAAATTGGGACATGAAATGGGCTTTTCGTTTATCCAGATCAACACCAATGGGATTCGGTTGGGTTCGGATGAGGCGTATGTCAAGGCCTTGAAAGAAGCCGGTTTGAATTCGGTGTTCCTGCAGTTTGACGGCACCGAAGATGAAATTTTCCAAAAGTTAAGGGGAAAATCGTTACTGGCGGTAAAAACTATAGCCCTGGACAATTGCCGCAAATATCGCATCGGCGTGGTGCTGGTACCGACCCTGGTGCGGGGAATCAATGATCATAATATCGGCAGTATCATTGATTTTGCGACAAGCTGGAATCCAACGGTCAAAGGCGTTCACTTTCAACCGGCCAGTTACTTTGGGCGAATACCCGGTCTACCGGTGGAAGCCAAGCGACTAACCCTGGGCGAGTTGATGGATCAGATTGAAATGCAGACAGAGGGGCGAATTTTGAAGAGCGGCTTCAGTCCGCCGGGATGTGAAAATGCCCGTTGCTCATTTCATGGCAACTATCTGGTGCAACCAAACAAAACGCTAACCTTATTACAATCCGCTGCCAAATGTTGTGAAAAAGTAGAAAATGCCGAAGTCGGGGCACAAAAGACCAAGGCCCAGGTCGCTCAGAAATGGGCCGGCAGAGAAATAATCAGGGATCCGAGGATCAACAAGCATGAAGAAAAAAAGCAGCTGGATCATCAGCAAGACCAATGGGATGAAATCCTCAATGAAATCAGACAGGCTTCATTTAGTTTGTCCGCCATGGCGTTTCAGGATGTCTGGAATGTCGATCTCGAGCGGGTGAGGGATTGTTGTATCCATGTTGTCAATCCAAAAGGGAAACTGATCCCCTTTTGTTTATATAATCTGACCAATATAAATGGTCAGTCCATTTATCGAAACCAGTGAGGAACAGATGAACAAAAAATTGCCCAAAACACCAATGGAAGACTGGATTTTAAAAAGAACCGGTTTGTCAACGGTTAAACAGAGTGAGCTACAGGCATAGCAATTAAAAAAGTTGGTAGAAATTCTGGGATATACTTAAAATAACAGTTCTTTTTATCAAAAGAAGTTTATTAATTGGGATTATCATCAAATCAAATGCCTTGATGATTTTAAAAAGCTGCCTTTTACGACGGCTGATGATATTGAAAAGGATCCCTTTTCTTTTTTGTGTATCCCGCAGCAAGTCCATGTGTTTTGGACAAATCGAAAAGGTGCTGTTAAGTACGGACTATGTTCCTAGTTCGATGGTGGCCGAACTACATAAGAAATTTAATTGCTGGGTCTTTAATCATTATGGGATGACCGAAATGGGTTATGGTGGTGGCGTCGAGTGTGCGGCATTAAATGGTTATCATCTGCGAGAGGCGGATTTGTACTTAGAAATCACTAATCCGGAAACTGGTCAGCCTGTGGCAGACGGACACGATGGCGAAATTGTATTTACCAGTTTTTACCGCCAGGCGATGCCGCTGATCCGCTACCGGATCGGCGATATTGGCGCTTTTTCCACAACACCCTGTTCTTGCGGGACGTTATTGCGAACCTTAAAAAAGGTAGAGGGACGACTGAAGAACCGGATCAAATTAGCAAACGATCGATTTATTGACCTTAAGGTGTTTGAAGAAACCCTGCTGGGCGATGAAAATATTCTCGATTATCAGGTTAGGGTGAAAAATGACAGCCTTTTGAGTATTCAGGTGAGTTTTTTTCATACGGATCGGCGGGATGAAAAAATCAGGCAGATCAGACAAAAGCTAACTGATATTCTTTCAGTGGACGGAAAAACCATGAAAATTGAAGTTGAACCGGGGTACGTCGCTAAACCGGATCAGATGGTCAACAGCATGATCAAGCGCAAAATTATTGACTGGCGTTAATTCGGGAACGGATTATCGGAGTAAGTTGAAAAAAGGGTGCTTTTATGAAGAAAAAAATTGGCGTAATTATTATCGCAGCCGGATATTCATCCCGGATGAAGGGGTTTAAGCCACTGCTGAAATTTGGTAACCAGACAGCCGTCGAAAGAGTTGTGGTGACCCATCAAAAGGCCGGTGTGGATCAGATTATTCTGGTCGTAGGGCACCGGGCCGCAACGATCAAAGCCTATTTTGAAAAGAGTAGTTTCGAACTGGTGACCAATGAGCGCTATGATGAAGGCATGTATAGCTCTATCATAAAGGGAATTAATCAATTGGATATGGATGTAGATGCTTTTTTTGTTCATCCAGTAGATATTCCGTTGATCAAGGTGGGAACTATCAAGGCAATGATGGCGTCTTTCCAAATATACAACAAAGGGATTCTTTATCCCTGTTTTAGGGACGAACGGGGTCATCCGCCGCTGATTGATAAAAAATACCGAGAAGACATTCTATTAAATGAAATGGATGGTGGACTAAAGCAATTATTGGCTAGCCATGAAGCAGATACGGTGAATTTGGCACTGGCTGATGAATCTATCCTGATGGATATGGATACATGGACAGATTATCAGGCGTTACTTGATTATGATGGATTAATGGCATCAAATCTCTGTGAAAGAAATGAGCTTGAGATATAAAACGAAAGGAACATCAAAATGATAAATCAATACGCAGCATTGATGGCTGACTTGAATCAGAAAAACCAGGTGGTCATGGTCACCAAATATAAAACCCTGGGGGAAGCGGGTGAAAAGATAATTGAAAAAAGTATCTGGAGTGAAGCAGATCTTGATAGTAACATGCTCGACGAAAAAACGGGAAAAATTCTGGAGGCCGTCATCAGTAAAGGTATTCCGGAGTTTTTAAACACCGAAGCAGGAGATGGGATTCTTTATGAACCGTTTTATTCCGAAGGTCGGCTGATTATTCTGGGTGGCGGGCATATAGCTAAACCCCTAGTTCGATATGGTGCTGATATCAGTTTTAAGGTTACGGTCGTTGATGACCGGCCATCCTTTGCCAACCCGATGCGCTTTCCAGAGGCCAGCAAGGTCTGGTGTGAAAGCTTTGATACCTGCTTTGAAAAACTGAAAGTTTTGGAATCCGATTTCGTGGTGATTGTGACGCGGGGGCATCGACATGATGCAGTTTGTCTGCGGCAGGCACTGGCCGTCAACCCCGAGTATTTAGGGATGATCGGTTCGCAGCGTCGGGTAAAGGGCTTGATGGAGCAGTTTCTGGAAGATGGCTTCAGTCAGGAACAGCTCAATCAGGTCCACTCACCGATTGGATTGCGAATTGGAGCAGTTACACCAGAAGAAATCGCCATTTCGATTATTGCCGAGATTATCAGTGTAAAGCGAATCGATCATCGCAGTGAAAAAAAAGTCAAGAAAAAAACAAATCATTCTGATTTTGATCTTGAAGTACTTAAAAGTCTGGCTGAAAACAACTCAGAAAAACGGGCAATTGTGACGGTAGCCTCAAAAAAAGGTTCGGTTCCCCGAGGGCCTGGCGCCAAAATGATTATCTGGGCTGATGGGAGAAGTCTGGGGAGTATCGGCGGTGGATGCAGTGAAGGGGAAGTCATTATTGCCGCCCGGGATCTGATTCGTGAAGAGGGGGGATTTCTGATGATGGCAGTCGATATGACTGGTGTCGTTGCAGAGGAAGAAGGTATGGTTTGTGGCGGGATCATGGATGTGATAATTGAGGTTTTTCCGGCTAAGAATACAGATGATAAAAGGTCATGATTGGATGGATACTTTAAAACTTCAGGATAAATCACTTTGGGTTAAACGACCGATATTCTTCAAAATTGTTGATATTGTAAAAAACCGAATCCAAAGAGGCGAGCTTAAAGCTGGCGATAAAATTCGACCCAAACAGTATCTCAATGTTGAATTTAATGTGAGCCGAACAATTTGAATTTCAGAAATTGAGTATTCCAATCTGATAGTGCCCCGAGTGCTCTGAATTATCGGAATAGGTGCACTATTCAAGGTTCAAACGCAAATTTCCGTTTTTCGAACTTTTGTTAATTTGGATTTCAGCAATAATGCGGCCTTGCGGATTTGGAGTTTGAAATAAACGTTAAAATGCGGAAGAGCCCTATTCAATTTGAATACTCAGAAATGCGAGATCATATGATTCATTTGAACGGAGACAAGTTTTTAGAACCTCATACCAGAAATAAAGGTATTTAGAAGTTATTTTATTTAACAACTGAACCAGAAGGGGGTATTTTAACACCGATTTTGACAGCACCTTTTATTTAAGCGCTTACGGTAAAAGTGTCGGCTCTTGTGATTGATGTACCAATCATACTGAATAAACCGGCTTTGTCATAGGCATAGACATGAACGTTGTAGTCGCCCAGTTCGTTATTGTGTTCACTGTAGGGAATAAAACAACTGGCCACGTTACTTCAACGGTTCCTTCATGCCAGATTAAATCATCCTGTCCACCGTTTTCCTACCAGACAGAATATGACGCGGGTATTATGACACGGGGACGTTTTGCTTGTCATGTTCGGCAGTCTACGATTTGCATGTAAAAACAGCGGGAGGCGTAAGCAAAATGGCAAGTTAAACGTAGAAAAAGGCACCACAGGCATTTACCATATAATGTTAAAGCGACTGGATGGGTGTATTCTTTTTCTAGATGATGTTGTGTTAGAGCCAGCTCAAAAAGCCCGAAAGCTGATGGACTTGCCTGTCCAGAGAATGACGGATATAAATTTTTTGTCTATTGTATAGTGGATAACCAACCAAAAGAAGGGGAAGAACTGGGCGCCAGTATTAAACGAATGATTGTTAGCAGGGGAATTGTTGGTTGTCAAACGAAACCAGCTGTACATGAAGATTCAAAAGGAAATTGGTTGCAGTATCCGCCAATTGAATTGATAGCTGAGGCTGGGAAAGGCGATGGTATGCTTTTATTAAGTGACAGACATGACAAGCGAAACGTCCCCATGTCTTGGGTCCCCATGTCTTGGTAAAGTTGATCTGAACAACAAGCTGTCAGAGCGAGTAATTAAACTGGATCGGCTTAATATTTACTCTTTAAAAAAATTTTTCTTAACTTGGTGGATGGTGGATAAATATTACTCAAACCCACAAATATTTACCCACAAAAAGGCATCAAATCAGTCGATATTATTGTTTAGTTGTCATAGTGATTCTATTTTGTCGACATTCGAAATGAGAATGCATCTAAAAATGCATAAGCTTCATGACAGATTAAATTATAAAACAGGGAAGGAAGCAATGGTAGGAAAAAAAGTATTCAAGCGAGACAACACAGAATTTACAAAGAATCGGAGGGCGAAAAAAGATGAATAATCAAGATTCAGGAATGAAGCGCGGAAAAAAAGTTTCACTTCTTCTTAAGCTGGTATCATTACTTGGTGCGATTCTCATTAGTGGGAGTCTTATTTTGGGGATTGTCGCGGTGATGTTTTCATCCCGGGCATTGACAGAAAATACTGAGAGTTATCTGGAAGAAACGGCGGTTGCCAGTTCAAAATATGTGGGTGCAACGGTAGCAAAACAATTGGGTGAGTTAACACAGGTCGCTGAAAGCGATGCGGTGTCATCGATGAACTGGGAGGCTCAAAAAGCCTATCTCGATGAGAAGGTTACAGAGCTGGGTTATCTTGATATGGCAGTGATGACCCCGGATCTGATGGCTCATTATGTCGTCAGCGGCGAAACAAATCAGGCGCCAGAACGAGATGTGTATACCAACGCACTCAAAGGTATTTCTGGGATATCTGACGTATCAATCAGCGCGGTGACCAAAGGTCCGGTGGTGCTGGAAGTTGCCCCAATTAAGAACAATGGCAAGGTTGTTGGTATTCTGTTGGGACGACGGGATGGTACGGCGTTGAACAGTATTACCGATAATCTTGGCGTAGGGGAAACCGGTTTTGCTTTTATTATTACCAAAGACGGAATTATCAATGCCCATTTCAATAAGCAGCTGGTATTGGATCAGCGAAATGCCATCAAGGAAGCTGAAGAAGGCGGCGAACTGGCAGATTTAGGCAAGCAATTACAAAACATTGATATGACCAAAGGTAATTTAATTCATTACACCTATCAGGGTGAAGAGCAAATCACTGAGATTATTCCGGTTGAGGGAACCAGCTGGTTATTGGGACTGGGAGACTATGAAAGCACCGTTTATGCCAATATGACCAATCTCAGAAACATTCTAATTCTGATCACCATATTAGTCGCTGTCGGCGGCAGTCTGGCCATCTATATCAGCACTAAAAGAGCGGTCATAAAGCCTATTCTAGGGATTAAAGAAGCGGCTGAAAAATTGGTGCTGGGTGATGTGGACGTGGCCGTGGAAGTCAAGAGCACCGATGAAATCGCCGATTTGTCCATTGCTTTCAACGAGATGGCTGAAAATCGGAAACAGCAGGCCAAAGCCGCCCGGCGGTTATCAGAAGGTGACTTTGGGGTGGAAATTGAACCCCTATCGGACAAAGATGTATTGTCTTATTCGCTGATTGCAGTTATTGATGAAATGAATAAACTATATAGTGGGATCACTAACACCGAACAGGCTATATTGGATGGACAGCTGGATTATCAGGAGAATGTTGAGAATTACACTGGCAGCTTCAAAGATCTGATCAAAGGGGTGGACTTGGTGAGTGTAGCCTATAAAAATCCATTACAAGTGGCCTTAAAAGCGATCGAACAAATCGGAAACGGTCAGATTCCACCACGTATCACAACCGAATACAATGGCGATTTCAATGATCTTAAAAACAGTATCAACTCCTGTATTGATGGGTTAGGAGCCTTGACAAAAGGCAATGAAATTCTGGCACTGATGAGTAAAAATGATCTCACCCAAGGAATGGACACCAATTACTCAGGAATTTACGGAGAAATTGCCCGATCCATCAATACCATTCATTATTCCGAGACGCTTGTGGTCAGAACGGTGGAAGAGATTTCGGACGGGGATATGAAGATGCTAGCAAAGCTTAAAGAATCCGGGCGCCTCTGTGAAAATGATCGACTGATTCCAGGCTTTATCAAGCTGATGGAAAACATCATCATGCTGCTGGAAGAATCCGACAGTATGGCGAAAGCTGCTGTGGCCGGTGATCTGAACAACCGGGCTGACGCATCCCGCTTTCCCGGCGATTATGCCAAGGTGATCAGCGGCTTCAATAACACCCTGGATGCCTTAACCGAACCGATGCAGGAAGCATCCCAGGTGCTCAACGAGCTGGCTCAGGGGAATCTCAATACGACGATGACCGGAGCTTATCGGGGACAAAACGGCCAGATCAAAGAAGATATGAATAAAACCATTGCCTTCCTGAAACAATATGTCCAGGAGATTTCCGAAACCCTCGAAAAGGTCAGTAGTGGTGATTTCAACCAGGAAATCACGGCCGACTATCTGGGTGACTTTGTTAATATCAAATACGCCATTAATAATATTACCGCGCACCTCAGTGAAATTCTGACCGAGATCGAGAATTCCGCCAATCAGGTAGAAGCAGGATCCCGTCAAATATCTGATGGTGGTCAGGCCCTGGCCCAGGGAACAACCGAACAGGCCAGCGCCATCCAGCAATTGTCCGCATCCATTGATGAAGTAGCTGAAGAAACCAAGAAAAATGCTCAAAATGCCAACGAAGCCAATGAACGAACCCTTGAGGTTCGGGCGACCGCCGAAGCCGGCAACAAACAGATGGGGGACATGGTCAACGCCATGGAAGAAATCAATGAATCCTCCAATAATATTTCCAAGATTATCAAAGTCATCGACGACATTGCTTTCCAGACCAACATTCTGGCACTGAATGCCGCCGTTGAAGCGGCTCGGGCCGGACAGCATGGCAAAGGTTTTGCTGTGGTAGCCGAAGAAGTTCGGACCCTGGCGGCCCGGAGTGCCGAAGCGGCCCGGGAAACAACCGGTCTGATTGAAGGCTCCATTGACAAGGTGGAAGCCGGCACAAAAATTGCCAATGATACCGCCGACAGCTTGGAAGGGATCTTAAAATCCGTAGCTAAAGTAACCGATCTGGTCAGCAACATTGCAATGGCATCCAATGATCAGGCTACCAGTATTGCCCAGATCACCCAGGGGATTGAACAGGTTTCTCAGGTGGTGCAGACCAATTCAGCAACGGCCGAAGAAAGCGCCGCAGCCAGCGAAGAGCTGTCTGGTCAGGCAGAATTGCTGAAGAATATGGTTTCTGAGTTTAAGCTGAAAGAGAAATCAGGCCATGCAAACAGATCACGCCAGACGGTTACTTCAGCTCCTCCGGAAAAAGCGATACAAGCTAGCCCACAACCAGAAAAACCACTGATCGTGCTGGATGATATGGAAATGGATAAGTATTAAAAAGCGGTTCTGATGTTTTATCATCATCAGGTTATCCTGAAAAATAGTTACTAATCAGCAAAAAATAAAAACCTTCCAGTTGAACGTCAAACTGACGTCACTGGAAGGTTTTTTGGTGGAAGTTATTAACTCTCGAGAGCTACTCCACCCAGGCTGGTAAAAGTAAGCGATCAATAACAAGGTGCCTTATATTCTGAATAAATCCATGAGATAATAGACTCCAAACATAAACTAAAGTTTTTCAAGTTGTAGTTTTTCGAGTTTTTCAAGTGACTTTGAAATACTGCACAGGAGGGTATTACAAATGGATGAAATTACTCCAGTTAAAACGAAGTTCCGCATGGAACAGTGGACACAGCTGATTCAGAATCAGCAGGCGAGCGGGATGTCAATCAAAGCCTGGTGTCAGCAAACACAGATCAAAGAGACATCCTATTACTACTGGCTGGAACGGATCCGAAAGCAAAAGTGCAACCGAGAGATGGTTGTCACACAATTGGAACCGGATGATCCGGTTACTTTTGCTAAACTACCGATTAATCTGGAAAAAATAAATCAAAGTCCAGCGGTGGTGATTAGTCTTCCATCGGCAACGATTGAGGTGATGGATGGTGCAGCCCCGGAAACCATCAAGCGGTTCTGCTGGCAATGAAAGTGTTAAGCTAGGCGACATTACCATTGCAAAAGAGATTTACATCGCTTGTGGTTATACTGACATGCGCAAATCCATTGATGGACTGGTTGCGTTGGTGCAGGAAACAATGGGGTTGAATCCTTTTTCACCGGCACTTTACTTATTCTGCGGGAAACGTCGGGATCGGATTAAGGCATTGCTTTGGGAAGGCGACGGTTTTGTTCTTTTTTGTGGCACCTTTTATTTAAGCGCTTACAGATATTGAACTTTTTTATCGGGATTGCAGTCGATGAAGATAAAATGGACATCC
>JABNAD010000123.1_pt2 | contig 68567 bp, 63 predicted proteins | sample 7240381 | NCBI WGS metagenome assembly JABNAD01 (sample SAMN11332834, study PRJNA596920) | anaerobic digester metagenome | biome: digested sludge; isolation source: digested sewage sludge-derived enrichment culture grown on H2/CO2 | place: Germany: Goettingen
ATGTTAAAATAGAATATCTGTACTTACCTTAATTTAGTTTATGCAAAAAAAATGTGATGTAGAAAAAAAATTCGAGAAAATTAATAATAAATTAATGAGATTAATTTAAGAATTTTCAAGAAAATTTAGTGAATAATGCAAAATTGAGATTATTCTACTACTTCAGCAAAGGCGAAATTCCTTCTTGTAGAAGTGATCCTAATTTTAACTTCATCGCCAACTTTAGCGCCTGAAACAAAAATCACAAAACCTTCTATACGGGTAATTCCGTCTCCGTCTCTACCTAAATCTTCAATTTTAACATCGTATTCTTCCCCTTCATTAATAGGAGCGGAATTTCCTCTATCATTACCGTAGCTATTTCCGAACAAATTTATCACTTCCAATTTTTAGCCATAAGACTAATGCCCTAAGGCTAATTATTCATTGATTTTAGGAGTATATAAAGTAATGTAATTAACCCCAATTTTATTCAAAATTCATGGATTTTTTCTTCAATTTTTCAGATATTTCCCAACCTTACTTCAAAAAAGATCAGAAAATCTACTAAAATGGCTAAGATGAGTGTTGTATGATTAAAAATGAATTAATTATGCAGAATTGGGTGTTAATAAGATCATTTAACTCATGAGGCTGTAAATGTGCTTAAATAATTATTCTGTGCATGAACATTCAAGGAGTATAGATTGAACATGTAAATTGCTGGGAAGAAATCAAAAAAGATAAAAGTATTCCACTTCAATATAAGAGTTGTTCTAAATTATGTATGAAAGATATAAAGAAGTTAATTATAAAAGCTTTGATCTAGATACATTTAAACAGAATTTAAATTGCTTTTTATAACTTTAAGTTGCAATTGGAGTAATCTTGATGGTAAGGGTAATAAAATCAGCTGTTAAATGCTATAAAAAGAAGACCAAGAAGACGGTTGGGGGCAAAACGAAGATCTACGAGTACAATCAGTACCTCATCCCTCTGAAGAAGTCTGATGACCTGGAGTGTAGTGAAGATGTTTTCATACTTTCCCAGAAACAGTTAAATGAACTAACAGGGAGGGAAGTGTCGGATTTAAATGATTACTTCGAGGATCTTAAGGGATACCAAGGCAACGTAGAGGAATATGAAAACAGTATTGCAGAGCTGGAATGGAAGAAGAGTGAACTTTCAAAATCCTACCAGGACCTTGTAACAAAAAATGCAAAGACCAATAAAAAGCTGAAACTTGAAGCCCAAAGGGCTAAAGACCTTGAAGAAACCAACCAAAAGATCCTTAAAGGTATTGAAGCTAAAGAATTGAAATATCAGGATCTGAAGAAGAAATACGAATTTGAGCTTGAAAAGAACAGGGTCATGGAGGAGGAGATAAACCTCCAGAAAGATAAGGACATCTGGTCAACCTTGAAAAGCCGTCTTGGAAGCAGCGGTAAAAAGGAACAGGATGAAGAGGATAAATAAAACGTGTTATACAAAACATTTTAGCTCAATTCATAATCATTGAAGATCTTCAAAGAGTTTAGGGAGTATTCAGATTCAAGGAGTGCTCATGAACTATTTTTTCAGATTTCTGTTTTTTTGAACCATTTTATGATTCAGTATTCTGAAATCATTCAAATATAAAAAAAATCATGGTGAACACTATGAAATACGGAAAACCATCTTTTGACCAGTCAAAGCTTAATATAAGCTCAGATAAAAATTACTTTCCCATAAGCTGGCTCAACACCCAGGGCTTCTGTGAGTACTGTATAAAATTAGAATACCACGATGAGATCAAGGTTGGTCCAACCAAGGCCATGTTGAAGGGAACCAGTGAACACTCAGCACTTGAAGCAAAGTTTTTAGAGGAAGCTGAGGAAACAACCTTTGAAGAGATGATGGAATCATCAAAAACCGCTGAAATGCTCTCAAGGGAGATGTGGGTTGAATCAGCCAAGTACGGTATCAGGGGTTATATAGACGAGATCTGGATGACTCCCGAGGAATTCGTTATAATAGATGATAAACCTGGTCAAAGAGCTTATTCTTCAACAATCAATCAGGTATACGGTTACTGTTTGGCATTTAAAGACTTAATTAATGATGAAAGAAGAATAGTGGCCTCTCTCAGGGAGAGGGGTACCGACAACATATTCTGGGCAGCACCATTCGATACACGGGTTGAGAATGCAACCATTGAACTTGTAAACAGGGTTCACAGGCTTTTGGAGGGTGAAGAAGAGTTCATACCAACGAAAAACCCAAATAAATGCAGAAGCTGCAGGTTCAACATTCACTGTGATGTGAAATGCCAGTTCTGATGTGCTGAATATGGCTTCGATAAATTTAAATAGGATGTTCATCTAAGAGGAAATTACCGTATTGATGCGGTCTTTTCTATATTTTCAGTCCCGTAGGGTAGTGGTAATCCTTCTGGTCTTTGGAACCGGAGACAGCGGTTCGACTCCGCTCGGGACTACTTCAAAGGATAAACAGGTAATCACATGGAAAAAGTGCTTGTTGTGGGTTCGAATACCAGGCCTGTGGCATCTTCTTTAAAAAAATTGGGCTACACAGTTTACGCTGTTGATTATTTTTACACCGAGGACCTTGCAGAATGTTCAGATTACAGAAGATCTGTTTTATCCCCAGAACCCTACAGTTCCTCTGGAAACTTCGCCCAGGACTTTCAACCATCTCTACTCCTAGATGCTGCAAGGGACTTTGTGGATGAAGTGGATTTTATTATCTGCACTTCTGGTGCATCACCTGAAAACTTTCCAAAGGATAGGGTGATTGGAAATAAACATATTTCCTGCTTTGAAGATAAGTACAAACTCTACAAAAAACTTAATGGAGAGTTCAAACTTCCGGAAACTTATTTTATATCTGATATTCATGATGCACTTGAAATTGGGCATCAGTATCCTGAAAAAAGATTCTTACTGAAACCAATATCTGGATCCGGAGGTGTTGGTATTCTTAACCTTGAGGATGCAGATGAAACCTGTGATATTACCAGTTCTGTGCTTCAGGAAATTGTTGAGGGTGAGTCTGTAAGTGCATCTGTAATGGCAGGTGCAGATGGGGCCCAGACAATTTTGACAAGCCAGCAGATAATTGGTGATGAAGGACTCGGACAGATGGAACCCTACGGTTACTGTGGGAACATGGCTCCACATTCACTCCCCCTGGAAATAAGTAGAATTGCAGAGGAAGTTGTGGAAGCACTGAAACTCACAGGTTCAAACGGTGTGGATATGATAAGGAGCCATGATGAAACTCACATCATAGAAGTTAACCCACGTTTTCAGGGAACATTTGAATGTGCTGAAGCATGTCTTGGGGTCAACATGGCAGAAGCCCACATGAAGATATGTATGGGTGACAACTTTTCCATTCCAAAACCCACGAAGTTTGCTGTTAAAAAAATCATCTTTGCAAAGGAACGTTCCCTCACAGAAAAAATGGATTTTCCAGGTGTTTACGACAAACCCCCAGTTAAAACCGTGATTGAAATGGGTGAACCAATTGCAACGGTTGTTTCATCTGATAAAATCCTTGAAAACGCCCTATTTTCTGCAGATGAGTCTGTTAAGAATGTTTACTCTGCCCTCACGCTATTTCCTTCAGGATCTTAATCAATCAAAATATTTCAATCATCTAAAAGAAAATTTTAAGGGATTCGTTTTAAAAAATTATGAGAATTTTACCTTTAAAATAGAAATTTCAAATAAATATATAAAAAAAGAATTATTATATAAAAAAGAACTATTTTTTTTATTTTAAAGTTTTTAGAAATAAAATATAATATAAAATAACTATTTAAATTCCAATTCAGAGTCTAATTTAAAAAATAAGGAAAATATGATTTAAATGTGTGTTTTCTTATTTTCGAATTGTATTCTGGGCTAAAATTACAAGGAAAAGTAGTATTGGCCATATTTCAAGTCTTCCTATCCAGAAATCAGCTATGAACACTATCTTCACTAGTGTAGGGGAACTTGCAGTCATGAGCCCGGAACCCAGTCCAACGTTGCTCAAAGCAGATGCAACCTCGAACATAACCTGTGGAACGTTCTGGTAATAGAAAAGGATTATTATAACACTTACCATGTATATAAGGAGGTAACTGAATACGAATAATCCTGTTAACCTTAAAACTTCGTTATTTAACTTCAATTCATTTACATGGTGAATTTTATGTGATATAACTGCACTTTTTGGTAATAGTAGTGATTTAATCTGCCACCACATTCCTTTAACTAGAATGCCAACTCTCAACCATTTTATACCTCCACCTGTTGAGCAGGCACCTGCACCCACCATCATGATTATGGTGAGTACGAATATTCCCATACCCATCCATTGATTGGTTATCTGGGATCCAGATGCTGTTTGAAGACCCGTGGTTGTTAAAGCAGAGACCATTTGGAAAAGTGAATATCTGAGGGATAGCAGGAAATCATGGCCATAATAGGAACCATTGTAAAGGAATACTGCCACTAAAATGGTTCCAATTATTAATAAAGAATATGATACCTTTGTTTCTATATCCCTGAAATATTCCTTCCATTTACCCTTTATAACTGCGTAATGAATTGCGAAGTTGGTTGCGCCGATTATCATTATGATCATGGCAGCAATCTCTATCCATATGTTGTGGTAGAATGCCAGGCTTGCATTCTGCATTGCAAAACCCCCCGTTGAAAGGGCTGTGAAGGCATAGAATATAGAATCGAAAACTGGCATTCCGGCCAGTATAAAGAGAATTATTGAAAATACCGTGTATCCCATGTAGATGTAAAGTATGATCCGAGTGGTATGTTTGATACTGGGTACTAAGCGTTCTTCTCTACCCTCTGCACTGTACATCCTCATTATGTTGATTGAAGGGGAAGATAGTATGGCTAGTCCCATGACAATTATTCCAATTCCACCAAACCACTGCATGAACCCGCGCCAGAAATCCATTGTATGGGTAACAACATCCAGGTTGGTGTACATGGTGAAACCTGTTGTTGTAATACCAGACATTGCCTCAAAGTAACTGTTGATATAAGATAAATCTCCTGAAAAGTAGAATGGTAACGCTGCAAGGGCACTACCAACAAGCCATATGAGAGTTGCAAATATCATTGCACTTTTAAGTGAGATTTCATTGGTATTCCTGAAAGAGTGGTAGAGTAGAAACCCAAAAACAACACTTATAACTGCAGAATAAATGAAAGGCAGGATATAATGATATTCATGATATATCAAAGCCACTGAAACAGGTATTAACATTAAAAGTCCTAATAATATGCATATGTAGCCTGTGTAATGGAGTATGGAGTATGTTTCATCTTTTTTTAACTTGTTTATGGCGTACAAATTTAAAGCCCCCTTTCAACTGAACATCTTCATTTAGGAACTCGTCATTCAATAAACATTTTAACAACTTTTTTTATGGATTTTGTTTTTATTAAAATTGAAACTTTGTAACCTGCTTCCAGAACCATATCTGGTTGAGGTATTGTAATCTCCCGATCCCCATGTTTGTAGATGGCACAGATGATGTAGTTTTCCTTTGGACTCAGTTCTCCAATACTTTTACCAATGACCTTGGGATTTTCCACTGGAATATCCAGTAGTTCTGCATTACCCTTACCGAGAATAACTAGATCTGCAATTTTTGGGCGTATGATCAATTTTTCAAGGTAACTTGCAGCTGTAAGCTCAGGACTTACAACAGAATCAACCCCCACCTTCCTGAAGATATTTTCATGTGCGGGATCACTGACCCTGGCGATGATCTTTTTGAGGCCATGATCCTTCACCAGTATGCATGCCAGAAGGTTTGATTCATCGTTCCCTGTTGCAGCAACGAATATATCCGCATCTTTGATGTTGGCTTCTTCAAGGGTCTTAACACTGGTACCGTTACCGCAGATGACCAGGGCATCGATATCAGCAGCAGCATCACTGCATATTTTAGAATCACTTTCTATGAGTGTGATGTCCTGTCCTTCCTTAGATAAGGATGAAGCAAGCTTTAAACCCACTCTACCCCCGCCCATGATTACCACATACAATTAAACACCTCTCATAATTTCTATTTGATTATAGTCCCTCTAAAATCCTTTAAACATGATATAACTGTGTATATATTTATAAATTTTCAAACTTTATAATGATGGTTTCAAATATAATATAAACCTTTTCATGGATCAACAAAAAAACTTTTAAAGATCCTCTGTTTATCAATAAATCGAGTTAGCACAGCTTAAACTTAACTTAGATACTCATACTTTTTATAAAAATAATCATTGTAGCGTGACAATCAGGTTCAACAATTATTTTTTCTAGAAAAATTCGATTTTTTAATTAAAAATTATAAAAAAGGATTAAATTATTCCAATAACATGTAAAATAAATATTATGGTTCCAATGGCTATCATGAAGGTTGAGATTATGAATGCTATTGTCATGTATACGTAGGCCTTGGCACGTTTGTCAGGGTCCTTGATCAGTTCTTCGAATGGGTCTGGGGTCAATTTTTCACCTCACTAAAAATATGTACTGGGTTGTAGTTGGAAATTTGGCTCGCAAAGTCTTTATATCCGGTCTGTAAATGAAAATTTCCTTTGAACATCCTTCCATGTTCAGTATGCTGCAGACTACCTTTGTTTCAATGTTTCCAGTTATTCTGGCTCCAGAGGTAACAGATTCTATCTCAACGTATATTGGGAGTTTCAGAAGATGGTGTTCTGATTCAGGAACTATATCTGCAATCTTTTGAAGTTCAGAAGCTTTGAATCTGTGTCTTGTACCATCTGAACCCACAACATGGGGCCTGTCCTCTTTAAGGAGTTCTTCAAGGGTTTTTCTCTGTTTGGGGATGTGCCTGTTGAGGCTAAGTACCTGTTTTTTCACCAGTCTGTCTGCACGGTTTAGGTCCTTCATTTGTTAAACTTATCTGTGTTGTGGGATATATTAGTTTTCAATGAAATTTGTTTGAGAGGTGATGAGATGGATATTAGTGTGGAACAGTGCCGAGAAAATGATAGGATAAAGGATATTATAAGTAAAAGTGGGCTTCCTATAAAACATATAAAGCTTCTTCTTAGAGTTTCAGATGCAATATACATAAACGCTGTAAACTACAACGTTTCCATAGATGACAGCACAGTCACCATACTCCTCATATCCTCAAAACCCGAAAACAAGATGGGAACGTTCAACACCATCTCCCTTAACAACATATTTTACAGATTAACGCAGATGTCCAAGGAGAACGATGACGTTGAAACTTACACTGAGGTGGTTGAGGGGCTACTGAAAATCACAATCAAAATAAATACCTCTTAAATCAATTTATAATATTATTGGTAAAGATACTGTTGTAGTATTACGATTTATATTAGATTTAGATACTGCTATTTTCAGTGAGTTTATGGATTATAAAAATTTTGTGGATTACAAAATATTGGGTGGGGGTAAAAAATGAACATCAAAGATTATTACACTATTTTGTCTGAAATAAATGAAATTGATCTTGATGTATCCTCAATTGCAGATTCAAGACGTTTAATGTCTGAGCTGAATGAAATTGAGGAAGCTCTCTGCAACCTTCAGGACAATATTAAAAGGGACATAAAACAAATTAAATCAGATCACACCAAAAATAAAAGAATTATAATTGATAAATATTCTAACAAATCTCAAAAATCGGGGATTACAGGTATTTTAAGCTCTTCACCTCGAAAGAAGATGATGAAAGAATTAAAACAGCTTGGAATGGATAAAAACAAAAAATTACAGGAATATCATGAGTTGGAAGAAGTTATAAAAGATTTCCTCCTGGAAGTTAGAAAGAGCAAAGAGCCAATGAACAACTTCATTAAGGACAGACTTTCCAGCGGTTGATGAACCTTTGATTTTTGATCAAAAGCTTTCATATTTATTTTGTCTTCATTTCAGTCCTTGAATTTGGCTGTGAATGAGTAATTTGGGATGTACCAAACCCCTATTTTTTACAATCTTTTTTCATAGTCAAGTAGATGCTAAAAAAATTCTAATGAAATTTTAATCTTTTATCTATAAAATTTATAAAAAATTGGTAGTTGATAATTTACCTGAAATTCAATTAAATTTCTTTCAATTAAATTTATAAAAAATAGTCTACACTAAAAATCGTAAATAAAAAATAAAAAGATAGGTAAGGATTTTAACCTTACCTCATGAGTTCTGTTGGAAGTAATGTCAGCACTCCAATCAGGTCATTCTTTTTGATCTCTCCATCAAGAGCTGCAACAAATGTTGCATGGTCCACTGTTCTGTCCATACTTATTGGTAGGGGTGTTTCTTCACCTACAGCTATTGTATGCCCATATCGGTTCTCAGCGTAGGCGTAAAGGAGGCAGATATGGTTTGCAGGTACCTTGATCTCCTGGATTTTAATTGGCTTCACATCGTTGGCCTTGAAATCCACATCTTCATCAGCAACTATTGCCCTTAATTTTCCAACTATAGTTCCTATTTTGAAGTCAATATCTGCTTCTTTATCTTCAAGTTCCTTCCTTATGGTACCAAGTCTGGTTACTATTCTGACCATTACTCCATCTCCATGGTTTTTTTGATCATCTTGAGCCTTACGAAACTTTCCCTTTCCATCTCTTCGAGCCTCATTTCAATGTACTTGACTGTGTTCTCAACCCTTGGAATGATTATATGTTCCAGAGCATTAACACGTCTTTTTGTTGACTCTATCTCACTTGCAAGGAGTATAATAGTTTTTTCTATTTCTCCAAGTTCTATTATGAGTTTGATGGATTCTTCGAATTTTTTGGCTGCTTCATCCAGTTTTACAGAGGTGTCTACAAATCCATATCCTCTGTTAACCATGGTACGTGTTTGTGTGCTTGTTGATTCAATTACAGGCACAACAACACCCATTATACTTCGAGAATCAATGTCAACTTCAACGGATTCTTTAACAGCCATTGAAGCTTTATGGACAGCGAGTTCTCCCATTGTGATCTGGGCCTTTGCCAGGTCTTCATAGGCTTCCTTTAGATTTTCCTCAACCATGTCCCTTGAACCCTGAACACGTTCAAGTATGTTGAAGAACTCCATGATAAGGGCGTTCCTCTTCTCTTTGAGGAGTCCATGACCTTTTACTGCCAGTTTTTCCCTATCCTTTAGTTTTAGAAGTTCCATCCTTGTTGGATTGATTCCTTCTATCATTTCTTGTGCCATTTTATCCCTCTATAACCCCAAAAAATAAATTAAGGGGTTTATTTGTATTCTGGGTGGTATTTTGGAATGTGTTCTTCACGTACACGTTTGAGTTCTGCTTTTGGCAGAAGTGCCAGAAGTTCCCAACCGAGTGTCAGTGTTTCTTCAATGGATCTGTCTTCGTCCCTGGTCTGGGTTATGAACTGTTTTTCAAATTCATCTGCAAACTTCAGGAACTTCCTGTCACGCTCTGTAAGAGCTTCTTCACCAACAACAGCCATTAAATCACGTAGTTCACGACCTTCAGCATATGCTGAGTAAAGCTGGTCTGAAACACCACTGTGGTCTTCACGTGTTTGTTCTGCACCTATTCCACCACTCATAAGTCTGGAAAGTGATGGTAAAACATCTACTGGTGGGTATATACCTTTCCTGTGGAGGTCACGGCTTAGAACGATCTGTCCCTCTGTGATGTAACCTGTTAAATCAGGAATTGGGTGGGTTATGTCGTCCTGTGGCATGACAAGTATGGGCATCTGGGTGATTGAACCCTCTTTACCTAATATCCTTCCTGCACGTTCGTACATGGTTGCAAGGTCGGTGTACATGTAACCAGGGTATCCACGCCTTCCTGGAACTTCGTCCCTTGCTGCTGATATTTCCCTTAATGCCTCACAGTAGTTGGTAAGGTCAGTGAGTATAACAAGCACGTGCATGTTTTTCTCAAATGCGAAGTATTCAGCTGTGGTTAATGCCATTTTAGGTGTGATGATCCTTTCGATTGCAGGGTCGTCTGCAAGGTTCATGAAAACTGTAACCCTCTCAAGAGCTCCAGTTCGCTCGAAATCCCTCATGAAGTAGTTTGCTTCTTCGTGGGTGATACCCATAGCTGCAAATATAACTGCAAACTCTGATCCTTCACCTATAACCTTAGCCTGCCTTGCTATCTGTGCTGCAAGCTCGTTGTGTGGAAGACCGGAACCTGAAAATATAGGTAGCTTCTGTCCACGTACAAGTGTGTTCATACCGTCTATTGTTGATATACCTGTTTCTATGAACTCTGCTGGGAATTCCCTTGCTGATGGGTTCATAGGGTTACCGTTGATATCCAGTTCCTCTTCAGGAATGATCTCTGGACCACCGTCTATTGGTTTTCCTGTACCGTTGAATATTCTTCCGAGCATGTCAGGTGAAACACCGAGTTTTGCTGTTTCTCCTGTGAACCTGACTTTGGTGGTTGATGTGTTGAGGTCGCTTGTTCCCTCGAAGACCTGCACAACAGCCAAATCATCTTTAACCTCAAGAACCTGTCCACGTCTGTGATCCCCTGCAGGTGTTTCGATCTCCACGATTTCGCCGTAGGCAACGCCTTCAACTCCCTCAACAATCATTAGAGGGCCGGAAACTTCTGAAACTGTTGTGTACTCCCTTGTTTTTATATCTATCTTCATCTTCATACCTCACTGCACTGCTTGATTATTTTATCCTGAATTTCTTTGACCTTTGCATCAAATTCTGCTTCAGGTAAGTATTTCATCTTTCCTATGTCCTCTTTAACAGTAAGAGCTACTACATCTGCTGCTGCTGCTCCCCTTTCAAGGGCTGCACTTGCGTTTTTCTGGAACATGATGATGGTTTTAAGCATTTCATACTGTTTTTGAGGTGCGCAGTATGTGTCTATCTCGTGGAAAGCGTTCTGCTGGAGGAAGTCTTCCCTTATCATCCTTGTTGTTTCAAGGGTTACCCTTTCACGGTCAGGAAGTGCGTCTGGACCAACGAGCTGAACAATTTCCTGGAGCTCAGATTCTTTCTGGAGCAGGGCCATTGCTTCGTCCCTTGTGTCCCTCCAATCTGAACCTGTGTTCTCCTTCCACCAGTCCTGCACACTTTCAACGTATAATGAGTAACTCTGTAACCAATCTATTGATGGGAAGTGACGTTTGTCTGCAAGTGATGCATCCAGTGCCCAGAACACTTTGGATATACGTAGGGTGTTCTGTGTAACTGGTTCTGAAAGGTCACCACCAGGAGGTGATACTGCACCCACAACTGTTACTGATGCAACTTTGTCCTCTGTACCGACTGTTGTAATCCTACCAGCACGTTCATAGAATTGTGCAAGTCTTGATGCAAGGTATGCTGGGTATCCTTCTTCACCAGGCATCTCTTCGAGCCTTCCTGAGATCTCCCTCATAGCTTCAGCCCATCGGGATGTTGAATCTGCCATTAGAGCCACATCGTAGCCCATATCACGGAAGTATTCTGCTATGGTTATACCTGTATAAACACATGCTTCCCTTGCTGCCACAGGCATGTTTGAAGTGTTTGCGATAAGGACAGTCCTGTCCATGAGTGGTTTTCCAGTTTTTGGGTCTTCAAGTTCTGGGAACTCTGTTAAAACTTCTGTCATCTCGTTACCACGTTCTCCACATCCAACGTAGACGATTATGTCTGCGTTAGCCCATTTTGCAAGCTGCTGTTGTGTAACTGTCTTACCTGATCCGAATGGACCTGGCATAGCAGATGTTCCACCTTTAGCAACTGGGAAAAAAGTATCCTGTGCTCTTTGTCCAGTTACAAGTGGTACATCAGGGTCTAATTTCTGCTTGTATGGTCTTCCAACCCTGACAGGCCATTTTTGTAGCATCTGAACTTTTACGACACCTTTGGATGTTTCCACTTCTGCGATGTCTTCCTCTACAGTGTATTCACCTTCAGATACTATTGTTTTTAATGTTCCCTCCACTTTTGGAGGTATCATTATTTTCTGGACGATTGCAGATGTTTCCTGGACTTCTCCTATAACATCTCCACCTTTAACTTCTATTCCAGCTTTTGCTGTTGGTTTGAAAGTCCATTTTTTGTCCTTTGGTAAGGATGGAACATCAACACCCCTAGGGAGGTAATCTCCTGTTAGAACTTTGATCTTTTCAAGAGGTCTCTGAATTCCATCAAATATGGATCCTAAAATACCTGGACCTAATTCCACAGATAATGGTCCTCCAGTACTTTCAACTGGTTCGCCAGGTTTCATACCTGCTGTTTCCTCGTAAACCTGTATGGTTGCTGTGTCACCTTCGAGTTCAATTATCTCTCCAATGAGCTTGTCGCTACCGACTTTGACCATTTCGTACATCTGGGTTCCCTTCATGCCGTCTGCAACAATAACGGGACCTGCTATTTTTATTATATTTCCTGTAATCATTTTACCATCTCAACCCCAATTACTCTCTTTATAAGCTCTCTCATAGGGTCTGATTCTCTCCTAATTGAGCCTGATTTGTCGGGTACTTCAATTATCATAGGCAATGCGCTTGTTTTTGTGAACTTATCTATTGTTTCCCTTATTCCGTCACCGATTTTTTCTGTTATTATTATAATAGAAAAATCCTGTTTTACAAGTTCTTTAAGGGTTTTATCTGCTTCTTCCATGTTTGAAACTGGATATCCTGCCTTAATTCCTCCAAGACGGAATCCTGTGACAGTATCCGCGTCAGCCATAACTGCTACCTGCGAACTCATACTAACATCTCCTTAATCACGGAAGCTGAAACTCCATCCTCTACTTTACCACGGGCTATGATCTTAAGGTTCCTTACTTCAGTTTCTTTCCTGCTGAGGAATCCTATTATTGGACCTATGCCTATTGGTTTTTTCTTGGATATGGTGTTTGCAGTTTTTCTCACATTTGCATCCAGAGCTGCCTCGAATGGGGCTATTGAACCTGTGCCTGAATAATCAGGCATGGACTCTGAAAGTATGTGTGAATATTTTGTTCCTTCAAGACTGCTTAATACTCCTTCAACATCTTCAGATTCCATGAGTTCTTTTAATTTCCACTCACGTATCTGGTATCCGTTGGATATCATGTAAGACTGGACTTCTTCGTATTTGAGTCCGTCAACCTTTGCCCGGAGTATGATCTTCAGGTTGGTTGTGTCCACAAGGGTTCCGATGTAACTCTGTAATAACTTCCTGTTGTCATCTGCAGGGTTTGCAACGGATCTAACCAGCTTGTTAAGATAATTCTTGTCAAGTGCTGCTTCTAAAGGTAAGAGCATACCCATTTTCTGGTACTCTGGCATAGCATCTTCAAGAATTTGTGCGTATTCTGTACCTTCAAGAGCATTAACAATTTCTTCAATGTTCTTTGCATCAAGGAGTTTGTCAGATGAATCTTTTAGATCCCCAAAGGGTATTAAAAGATCTTCTGTTTCTTCCCTTGTTAAACCAGCTTCTTTTGCAATTATTATGCTCTTCAAGTTGCTTATATCCCATTTTGACAAAAGGATTTCAAAGGTTTCTTTTATATCATCTGGTGCTATCCTTGCAAGAAGATCGTGAGTTTCTGCAAGCTGGGTGTCAAGTGCCTTCTCAAGGGGGTATTTTTCCACGTATTCTGCGTATTCTGGAACTCCCCTGAGGTAATTTTTGACCTCTTCCACTGTGTCTGCTTCAACTATTTCTGAAAGCTGTTTTTCATCAAACAGCTTTCCTCTTCTTGCCCTTACACGTGCATTGGGTGATGTGTATGGGTAAAACTCCAGAACGGGTCTGATGCTCACAACAACAATTACTGCTCCAATAACTGCTAAGACCAGAAATAAAAGCCCTATAACGGATTCTGGGGAGGAAAATCCCATTGAGCTTACTAATGCTGCAATATCTTCTACCATTTAGGTTTTCCTCCTTACTTAAACAGCACCTTTGCAACCTCTGATCTTAGAGCTTTTTTGAATCTGAGCATCCTTGCTTCGATTGTGTTGTTAACCTCAATATCTCCATCTTTGGTTTTCACAACTGCCCCACCAATGGTGGTTATGCTTTCTCCAGTTTCAAAGGTTGTTTTCTGGCCTGTTTTATCAGTAATATCTTTCTCGATAGCTTTTATTTCGTCTTTTATTTTGGAGATATCTTCCTCTTTAAGAAGTACAACCAGTTCTCCACCACCAATCTCAAATGCAGCTTCACTTATGACATTTTTAAGTGATTCCACATATTCCTTGGAAGAAGTTGAAGCGATCTTTTCAAGTTCTGCTCCGGCTTTAGCAAATGATTCTTCAATAATTTCTTCTCTTGCCTCGAGTTCTTTCCTACGGGAATTCATCTTAGCCTCAGAGATCAACTGTTGATATTTCATCTGTGCCTGTTTTTCAGCGCTTTCAAGAATTTTTTCGCTTTCAAATTGGGCTTTTTTGTCCCCTTCTTCTGTGATTGTACTGGTGTCCTCCTGGGCCTTCTGGATTATGATATCTGCCTTACTTTGAGCATCTGATATGATGTTTGATACTATTTTTTCTGCCCCTGAGCTCATCTGCTTATCCTCCAATATCTAAGCTTAAATGCTTATGCTCCGAGAATTCCGCCGAACACAAGTAACAGTATAGCTATAAGGAAACCGTATATAGCCTGTGTCTCTGGTATAGCTGTGAAAACGATACCCTGTGCGAACATACCTTTATCTTCGACAACTGCACCAACGGATGCTGATGAAGCTATACCCTGACCCATACCGGATCCTAAACCTGCAAATCCTACTGCTGCACCTGCACCTATTGCTACAAGTCCTGTGACTACGTCAAGCGTGTGTCCACCCATGAGTCCTGAGAACACGAGGATCAATATAGCTATTAAGAAACCGTATATAGCCTGTGTCTCTGGTATAGCTGTGAAAACGATACCCTGTGCGAACATGCCTTTATCTTCAGCTACTGCACCTACTGCACCTGCTGATGCTATACCTTGTCCTATACCTGATCCTAATGCCGCAAATCCTACTGCGACTCCTGCTCCTATTGCTGCTAAAGCTGTACCTAATGTTAATTCTGCTGCCATTTATTTTACCTCCTAATTTTCGTAAATTTTCTTTCAGCTTGGAAGGGCTTGAATTTTGGACTTCCGCCCTCGTAGAATTGACTGAAAAATTCAACATAATGTAAACGTAATGAATGTATAAATGCACCAAGACTCTGGAAAGCCAGGTTTGCAATGTGTCCTCCAATGAATATTATTGGAGCTAGTATTATACCAACATAGGGTATCATCTCTGCAGACAACCCTGTTATGATGTTAACTGTCATAGCTATTCCGCCTGTTGAAAGACAGAGTGCTAAAAGCCTTGAGTATGATAAAACCGTACCGAGGAAACTCAGTATATCCATCACTCCCATGACGCCGTTGTAGTACATCATAATTCCTATGGCTATGAGTGCTGTAACTCCTCCAACTATGGCTGATCCTGTTACAATGTAAAGAACAATGGCTAATTCAAGTATAATCCAATCGAGCTGTGTACCGAAGGCTTCTCCAATTTTCCCATTCTTTATGTTGTTGTAAGCACCCATGATAAGACCCAGGTTTATGTGAAGGATACCTATGGTCAATGCTATGTACAATATGTTTTCAGGATGCACAAATGCGTTGACAGATCCTATGACTGTTGGCATTAGGTAACTCATATCTCCAACTATGAATCTTGGTACAAGGTCTCCTATGAAACCGTTGGTAACCATTCCAAGGATGAAAGCCCACACACCACATGCAACGAGTATCAAACCCATATCATGCATGGTTCTATTGGTCCTTCCAAGTCCCCTGTAAAGGAGATATCCTACTAATGCATCAATTATACCATAACCTGCATCGGTTAAACAGTAACCAAAGAAGAATGGGAACATGATTGCCATGAAAATGGTTGGGTCCAATTCCTTGTAGTTTGTAGGGGAGTACATGTCCACCATCATCTCGTATGGCTTTGCAAAGCGCGGATTATCGAGATGACTAGGAACGTCGTCGTTCTCTTCAGGATCTGAAACTTCAACAACTGAATGTCCTTCAGTGGATGTTTCCAGGATTTCAAGAGATTTTTTCATCTTCTTCTCTGGAACCCATGCTTCAAACATCATGGTGTTGTTGGTTTCTCCAAATGAGGAAAATATTTCATCCCTTTCCTTCTCAACTTCCAGCTGTTCCTTCAGAACGAGGAGATTATCCTTCCATTCATCTGCAACAACTGCCAGTTCATTGAAATGGGTTTCTTTTTCACTTTCTATGGCATGAATTCTTGTCTCAGAGTTTCTTATGAATTCTTCTGGTTTTCCAGAAATTCCTGAAACTTCGAATTTATCAAATTCCAGTTTTCTTAGAAGTCCTGTTAACTTTTCACCATATTGTGATAAGGTTATGATAATAATATTCTTTGAAACTTCTTTAGATTTTGATTTTTTAAGTTCAGAATCAGTTTCAAAAACAAGATATTCTTCTGTAACTGCACTGGCTTCTTCCTTAAATTTTTCAAGGTTAGAAAGTTCTATTTTACCAGTTATAACTTCAGTATACTCTGATCCTTTTAAATCAATGAGATCAACATCAAAATCTTTTAATTCTTCTGCAATTTTGGAAGCATCTTCCAGTTTACCTTTTTCAGAGTCCAGTTTGTTCAACTGTTCTTCAAGGGATTTGGTCCTTGATTCAACATCTGCAATTGTTGACTCTGCTTTGGCAACCAGTTCATCTGCACTTATAACTTCAACTTCTCGTTTCTCAAATGTTTCAGGATTGATAAAACCCATGATGGTGTTTTTTATGCCACCGTCACGTTTTTCAACGGATTCAAGAAAATCAACCATTCCCGAAGTTTTCATGAGAAGAGAAGAGACTTTTCCTGTGTTGGGATTTGCCTTTGAAGGTTTGAGTATTTGCTTCCACTCTGCATCGGTTTGAATTCGCTCTGAGATATCCTGGATCTGTACGATTCCCTCTTCATGAAGGGAATTAACTGCAGAATCAGCGTACTTGTCCAAAGTTATTATCTTGAGCTTCTGCATTTTTGCCGGCTTGAACATTTTACTCACACTATAACACAGTTTTAACTATCACAGCTACGGCTTCATCCACCGCATCTGTAGCTTTCCTCTTTGTTATTTCTATTTTTTCATCAGTTTTGTTGGATATTTGGTAGGCTTCTTTCTGAGCTTTTGTCTCAGCTTCAAAGATAATGGCTTCAGATTTTTCCTGGGCCTCTTTTTTAGCTTTTTCTACAGCTTCGTCAGCTTTAGAATGAGATTCTTCGATCAGATCTGCTGATTTCTTTTCCGCATCCGCGATCAAGTTATTAGCATCATTTTCAGCCTTTTTAATGGTTGTAATAGCTTCCGATATTGTTGTCATTTAAATCACCATGATATGCCAAAGTCTATTGAGTATTATATATATCTTTTACTATTTAATTTTCAAAATGTGTATTCAATACATCTATCCAATGGGTTTAATCCTATTTTCAGCCTTTATTTGCAATTTTATTCAATATATTCATTTTTCCCTCCTCAAGGCCACTGTACTCTATTTCATCTGTTTCAAAAAGCTTTCTAAATGGAGATTCATTTGTCTGCTCTTCATGAACATGTGAAACTAATGCCGGAAGCCTTCCCATCATAAAAATACCGGTTCCAAGCTTCCAATCAAAGCCCATGTCTGAAAGTATTCCTGCATTGGCACCATCGATGTTCATACGAAGGTCTTTTGTTTCATAGAGAATATCCTGAATTGAAAGGGCCAGTTGTGTATGTAACCCTGAAAAACCATAATCATCTGCAAGTTTCAAGAGCTTTCTAGCCCGGGGGTCCTCCGTATGATATCTGTGTCCAAAACCCGGTATTTTCTGGTTATTTTGGGCGAATTTATCAACAATAACCTCTGCAAGTGTGTTTACCTTTTTTTTAAGATTTTCAGAAGACATTTCTCCTGTGAAATCTGAAAACCCTTCAAAAATCGTTTCCTGCAGCAACCTCATTGAAAGTTCCAGTGCTCCGGCATGATGTTTTCCAAAGGCTAGAATCCCTCCTGAAACACATGAATTCATTGGTGAACCTGCAGATGCCATTAACCTTGCCACCTGGGTGCTTGGAGGTGTAACTCCATGATCGCAGAATGATACAAGAACAGCTTCCAACATCTTCGACTCATTTTCTGAGGGCATTTCTCCTTTTATCAGGAGATACACCATTTCCGGAAATGAAATATTACCTATGAGGTCTTCCTGTGAGTATCCTCTTGTTGTGATCCTGTTTGGCTCAACCTTTGTTATGGATGTTCTCCATTTCACGTTGTCAAACCCAAGAATTTTTTCCATGGTTTCTCTTTCAGTTGCCATTTTAATCACTTCAACATAATTAATTCCAAAATCTGAAGATCCTAATCATGAATTTATTCTTTATATTCTTTAATTCAATTTAAATTGAGTAGGATCTTAGGAAAAGTATTTCCAATCTCTCTTTTAAATCCTTAGAATCATCCCAGAGATTTGGAAGGTATATAAACAGACGATTTTCGGGGTTCAACACAACAGCAGGGTCTGGCACATACTATTCGAACACCGCTGGCCCTTTGAGGATCTACTTTGATGAAGGATCCAAGGGCAGTTACAGAGCCACCAATACCAAGAGCACCTGTATTGGAACTGTTAAGAGATTCAGTTATGTCCTTTTCAAGTTCGGATTGTTTGTTAAGGTCCCCATATGCCATTGCTTTCAGCATCAAGGACGAAGCTTCAAAATGAGTTCTCCCAATACCTATGGCTGGAATGCATGGAGTGCAGCCAAGCATGGGAATCTCTGATCTCAACCATGTTTTCACTTCCCAAAATACTTTTCTATGATCCCGCTTGTGGAAAACTTTATAAGTGTGTGCCCTGATCTCTGGACCCCCACCGAGCATGAGAACATGAAGTTTAACCCCATCTCCAACTCCATTTTTAGACCCCTGATCTCGAGAAATGTCCCTTGAGATGGTGTCAACAAAGAAAGAAGGTGGAAACAACATTCCGGGGTCTTCATAAAGTCCACAACTCTGTTCTAACCTTTGAATGGAATTTCCACGTACAGCCATGGGTCTTGCTGGAAGATCCCTTAAACCCCATGCCACACCCTCTTTGATTTCCTTGAAAAAGCCTCCTGGAAGGATAGTATCTTCCCCAACTTCAAGGTAAATGTGTGGAATTCCAGTATCATCACAGAGGGGCATTTTTTCCCGTCGGGCAATCTCTGCATTTTCAAGAAGAAGCTCAAGAACCCAGCGGGCATTTTCATTCACTTCCATATCAATGGCCCTTCTGTAGGCATGGATCTGATCCCTGCGGAAGGTTGTGCTGGCCTCCAAAACTGCATTTTTAACTATTTCAGCTATTTCCATTTAATATACGTCCCTATTTAATATTATCTATTATCTGAAATTAAATTTCAGGAATTGACATATCCTTTGTGTCCCTTTTTGAAATCTCTGCATCAGGGTAGTAACGGTTGATCATGCTCTGAACAAGAAGAACCTGCCTTGCACGCTCTCCAGCCTGCTTCTGGGTTGTGTCCCAGCTATGATGGGCTGCAACAGCTCCACCAGTTTTAAGGTAAACAGGGGATGCTGCCCTTATTATTTCAGGGGCCTCGTAGTGCCTTATGAAACCACCTGAAGATTTAGGATTTTCCATGTGAAGATCCAGGGAGATATCAATTGCCCTGCGTATAGCTGCCATCATGGGTATCTGCAGGTCACGAACAGGGTTGAATGAATCTGCACCTATCTCCTGAAGGAGTTTTGCAGATGCAGGGTTTCCATGGCCGCAGTGGGCTGAAACCTTGAAATGAACCTTTTCAGACAGTTCTCCTGCTTCACGCATCTTACCTAGTACCCAGAGCAGACCCTCATCGTAGACAACTATTCCCCTGACACCAAGGGATGCAGCACGTTTCACATCCTCAACTGCGTATACGAGGTTATGGTAACCACGAAGCCTGTAACCGATCCTCGCACCCTCTGCTGTGTTGGCAGATGCACTTGTATCGTAGGTTGCACGAGGCCCAACACTTAGAAAGAGCTCTATTTTAGCATCCTTTGCAATTTCAGCCATTTCCTCAATTTCAGGGTTTGTGAGGAGCATGATTCCTTTGGTCTGGGTTACCCTGTGAATTCTCACGCCGTAACTATCTGCAGCGTCCAGCAGTGAGGTCATGGCTCCAGGGCTCTGGATTCCTGGAACCTCAAACCTGTACTGGGCTCCATCAGGAAACCTTTTATCTGATTCAGATGGTTCATGAATGCCTTCATCTATACCTATTTTACTTAAAAAATCCTTCGTATCCATAAAATCACTTTTTAATAATTAAAATATTGTTATTTAATTTTTTAAGATTTATTATACTTCATAATCATCATTAAGAAACTATAAATCCCACTATTCTATTTATAACTTGCAGTGTTTTTAAGGGAGGATTTAAATTCTTCGTTAAAGGCGTCCATCAAATCACACATACTACAGGATTCTATATCCTCAATAACCTCCAGAACCTCAACATCAAAGTCAGGGTTGAGCCTTTGAAACTTCTCAATGATTTCAGCCCTCTTAAGGGGATTTTCAGGTTCTCCCAAAGGCAGATCAACCCTTTTAATGTATTTTTTCCCATTTTTAAGGGTTAATGTAACCTCAGATGGTCGCATGGATGGGTAGAGATCATCCAGATCCTCGTCAAACACTATCTTAACTTTATTGGAAATTGCATTGATTTCAGGTTTCATGGAACTCATATCAAGTTCTTCCAGGTTTAAACCATTTAAAACTGCCGTTGCAATGCTCATGGGCAAACTCTGCCTTAAAGATTCTGGGGTCTGTGGTTGGTAGTTGTTGTGTTCTGAGGCAATTCTGTAGGTCCTGATGATAATGGTTTTAATTTCATCTTCAAGGTCATGTTTCACATCATCATTTTCAATTTCACTTAAAATGGCCATAAGTGCATCTATTGAGGAGTGCAGGTGCCTGCATAGGGGATACTTCTTGAAGTAAACCTCGAGAATGTGGGGGTTTCTTAAAAGATCATCATCTAAAATAATTTTCCTGGACTCCAGTAAGGTTTCAGAACACCCGCCTGCCATCCCATTTAAAAATCCCTCTTTTCCTTCGATTATGGATTCAGCTCCTGTGAAACCTTCCCTTGCAAGCAGTGCAGAGATAACTCCTGATTGTGCTGCTTTACCTGCATGGAGATGTTTCCCCATGGTTCCTGCATGGTCAGATTCAAGGAGGCCTGCTGCCTGAGTACCTGCAAGCCCAAGGGCATTCACAGTTTCGTCTAAATCCAGGTCCATTGCTCTGGATGCTGCAGCTGCTGCCCCAAAGGTTCCACAGGTCCCTGTACTGTGGAAACCATTCATTCTGTGCTGGGGGTTTGCAATCATTCCAATGGTTACTGCAGCGTTGTAACCCGCCACAATTGAGCTTATAAAATCTTTTCCATCTTTTTTTTGGGATTCACAGAGTGCCAGTGCAGCTGGGATAACGCAGCAGCCTGGATGAAGCTGTGCAAATCTGTGGCCATCGTCAAGATCCATTGAATGGGCTGCAACTCCATTTGCAAGGCTTGCATCAAGTGGACTGGACTTTCCTGCCCCAATGATGCTTGAACTTCCACCCTGAAAAATGATGTTCCTAACTTTTTCACTGCTTTCACCCTGAGATCCCCTGAGTGCAACACATAAAAAGTCTACAAAGCACAGCTTCGCCATTTGAACAGCTTCTTCAGGGATTTTACTGTAGCTGGTTTTGGCTGTGAGTTCTGCAAGTTTCTCTGCAATTTTCATCGATCTATAAACTTGTCTCATCAAACATAAACTTATGTTGGTGGAACACCATCCCAGGAATTATTAAGATCCACATAATTATTATTAATAATGAAGGTTATTGAACAATAAGGAGCATTGAACTATTATTAAATATGATGTGGAATTAGATCAGATAAAACAATAAAAACTGTTTTCATAAAAAAATAAGTCATAAAAATTACTAAAAAAACAACTAACATTAAAAAATTATAAGATCCCCAAAAAGGGTATTTTAAATAAAACATTAAAAAGATTTTAAAAAGGTTTGTTAATCAGATTCACCCATCCTCACAATGGGCTTGCTCAGGTGCCTCCTTGCAGACGGCGGAACTTCATAGAAACCCTTTTCAATACTCCTTGAAACTGGTATCTTCTCTTTTTCAGCTTCACGAAGTTTTTCACCGCATTTAGGGCATTTGTAACCTTTACCAGCACCTGCTGATTTCATACGCTTTCCGCATTTGCAGATGGGGTTAAGTGTTTTGTAGGTGGGTGCAAGTTCCAGGATCTCGAACTTCTCAATGTTCAGAGTTCCCTTTTCACCTATCCCTCCGTAGATCCTGAGCTTGTCACCCTGGGCCAGTTTCCGCACAACATCTCGAAACTGCTTGGTTGGTTCGTAGGCAGCACATTCAATCTCCCCGGATCCATCAGCCGCTGTGAATATGATATGACCTCCCTCGATCACATGGGGATTCTGGGATACCTCTGCCTCGAATATGTAGCACTTGAACTGTTCCATTTCACTGATATCCTCGATGAATTGGAGGTGCATATCTGTGTGCTGGTTGCTTTTGAAGATGCAGTACCTTTCAATGGTTTCACCAACCTCCACCATATCATGGGCTTTTTTTACAGCTTCAGGGCTTTCACCACGTATACCATACAAAACAGGACAGGGTGTGTGGGGTTCTATTGCAGTGTAACCATCATCAACGTTGTCAAAGGTTTCAGGGTAGGTCTGTCTGTTCATCTCCCTGACAGATTCATGGCCTATCATCCTTTCAGTTCCACGGTTTTCAGGGGTTCTGTATGCCAGAAATTCGTAGGTCCGATCATCAAGGGGGCATCCTATGGCTGCAAGTGCACCAATTATTCCCCTTCCCTTCTTGAATTTAAAGAATTCTGCCCCCACACTGGTTGCAAGTTCTTCTGCTTCTTCTATGGTTACTATATTCTGTATGGTTCTGATTGAGAATTCTTCCAACTCTGGGGTGATCTTTCCACTGTAGAACACAACTCCAGGATTCGTCCTCTCCTCCCCAAGCTCTGAAAGTTCTTCAACTATCTTTAAAACAATTTTTTTAGCTTTTTCAATTTCTTCATCTGAATCAACCAGTAATTTAAAGGATAATGCACCGTTTCCACGGGTTTTGAAACGTGCAAATGGGTTAAGGCGTATTAGACGCGGGTAGCCCTGGATTTTAAAACCACAATCTTTAAGTTCACGAATTATAACACAAGTTATATAAGTGGTGCACATTCCCTCCTGGGAATCAGTGTCATCAATACCAACGTACAATACATCATTCAACAATACATTACTCATATCATTCATAATATCATCCATAATTTCATAGCATAATTCATAATTAATTCACCTAGGTGATCCCAAATGCAAGGTAACATCCCCGCTCAAAGAGATCATATTTTAGTTCAAATAAACGAGCTTCTATCAAGTCATGGTTTTGAAACTTCTAATATATATGATAGAAGCTGCTTCGATATGGTTGCAAGAAATGAATTTCTACTTCTCCTAATGAAGGTTCTCATAAATGTTGACGGCTTCACAGGAGAACAGGCAGAGGAAATAAAAAAATTATCAAGCATGTTCATGGCATCACCACTCATAGTGGGTCTTAAATCTAAAAGTGAATTATTGGAAGAGGACGTTGTTTATGAACGACATGGAATACCTGTAATTGCCATTGAAACCCTGAGGAGCATGGTCCTTGAGGAGATATATCCTGAAATATTCGCGGATCGTGGAGGATACTTCGTAAGGATGGATGGAAATGTGATAAAAGAAGCCAGGGAAGAACAGAACCTTTCCTTGAAGGATCTTGCGGATCTTGCCCATGTATCAAGGGAAACCATCTACAAGTACGAACATGGAATGGTACGTGCATTTCCAGAAACTGCAATGATCCTTGAGAGCATCTTAAACATGAGGATAACACTTTCAGTGGATCTTTTTAAGGTTCCAGAACATGAAACAACTGTTACAAGGCCCAATGCAAAAACTGGTAAAACTGAAAACCAGCCAAGAAAACTGGTTGACCTTGGCTTTGGTGTGGTACCAACCAACAGAACACCATTTGATGCCCTTGCAAAGCCTGAAGCAGAGGTTTTACGTGACATCCAGAAAAATCAGGGCCCATTAATAACTAACCTTGAAAAAAACAGGAACCAAACTGTTTTAAAGAAGATGGCAGTGAATGTGAAGGATCTTTCAGGAGTAACAGGTACTGATGCAGTTTTCATAATGGAAGGTAAAAGGAACTTGAAATGTATCGAGGGAATTCCAGTGGTTCACAGCTGGGAAATGGAAGAGATGAAAACTTCAAAGGAATTTCTAAGGGTTGTGCGCGAACGTAAAGAGTGCAGTTAATCCTTTAACATTCTATTTTTATTTTAAACCTATTGAATCAATTAAATTTAAAACAAGTATTGCAGATCCTTCTTTTAATATTTATTTAAAATGATCCTTTTTAAAATGATCCTTCAGTTCATTTGAACCGGTAAAAATCTTATAAATTTTATAAAACCTGCTTAAATACTTTTAATCCTATAAAACCTTCTTCAAATCTTAGAATAAGATAAAAATGGGAAAATAAAGGAAATTCAACCTTCATGAGCGGATTCTATTTGTTTCAATGAATCATTTGGATGCAATGATCCTGAAGGTTTCCTCTGCCTCAGCAACTGATCCAATGCCCACACTCACCATATCTACGTAATCAACTGTTTTAATGTAATCAAATGCTTCAGATGGTTGTAATATTCCTGCAGCAAGGGTTTTACTGGCAAGAACTGTTTTATCCAGTTTTTTGATCATGCCTTCGAGTTTCACACGGTCTTCAGGTTGGTAGCCCTCACAGTCCATCAGATAACCCAGTCTGTTCAGGGGTATCATGTAAATGTCGAAAAGGTCAGAAACAGAGGATCCAATGAGTCTTTCAGTGATCTGGAAGGGAAAACTGGTTGCAACTCCTGAAACTGCACCTTCATCCCTAACTAACTGTAAATCTTCTTCAACAGCCTGAAAATCCATTTTATCAACTGTTGCAGGGTGCAGGATCATGGCAGATGCACCGAGTTCAGAGAGGGTGGCAACGTCATCTGAAGAATTTTCTGGACGAACCGTACCAATGATATCCATGTCACAACCCACTTCTACGGCCATTTTAAGGGCTTCAACTATCCATGGATGTGGAATAAGCTGAATTCCCCTTACTCCCATTTCATAGGATTTTCTGATTATTTCAGCGACTTTTTCCGGATTTTCATGAAAATCTAGCTGGTAGAGCATGGCTCTATGACCGAAATGTGCAGCTTCAATTCCTGTGAAGGGTGATGTTCCAAGAAGGGTTCTTGGAATTTCTCTCCCACTGATGTTAATAGTTCCTTCAAGCATTTCTATGACCTTTTTTGAATTTTAAAATAGAATTTTAATCATTTTTTTTATTGATTATACTTTTTTTAATGTAATATTCAGTATGATCTGATTGATATTTAGGTGTAAAAATTTAGGTGTAAATAATTGATTAAAATATTCTGATCTCATTTTTAAGATTTAGTTGTGTTGATATTAGGAATATGTTGATATTAGGAATAAATTCTAAAGAAATTGAAGATATTACTCTTCAACTTTCTGGGCAACCACTGCAGTTCCGTAGGCAAGTATTTCCTGCATTATGTTTGCAACATCGTTTGAATCGTAACGTGTGCTTATAACTGCATTTGCACCCATTTCCTCAGCGTGCTGGATCAATCTTTCAAGGGCTTCGTTCCTTGACTGTTCCATCATCTGCACGTACTCCTTTATCTCTCCCCCAAACATAGAACGGATTCCTGCACCGACCTGCCCTCCAACACCCCTGCTTCTCACAGTAAGTCCGTATACAAATCCCTTGGTTTCCAGAACTTCGTATCCTGGAATGTAGTTTGAGCTAACGATTATGAATTCATCCACAGAAACCATATTAACACCTCGTATTTCCATTATTTTTACAGTCTATTACAATCCTTTTATTGCTATCCTTCTATTAATTGTATTCATCATTATAATTCATTGGGTGTTTTTTTATGGTTAAGGTTGATTTGTAATTTTCTATTTTATCATAAGAATGTGCATCAATTCAATAAGCTCAATTTTAAAAACATTCATTAAAACATTCATTAAGATTAGAACTAACAACAAATTTTAAACTATTTCAATCCAATTAATTATATAGAAAATTTCAATCTGATGTTAATATAAAAATGAGATTTGGAGCTGAAAAGATGAAAGTACTTATCGCTGATCAAATAAATGAAAAAGGAATAGATGAGCTTAAAGATGCGGCAGAAGTTGTTGTGGACACTTCAATCACAAAAGAAGATCTTTTAAAGGTTATAAAAGATTTTGATGCCATAGTGATCCGAAGCAGAACCAAGTTAACTGCTGATGTCATAGCTGCTGCTGACAAACTCAAGATCATAGCAAGGGCTGGAGTTGGTGTTGACAACGTTGATGTTCCCGCAGCAACTGAAAGGGGAATAATGGTTGTAAATGCACCAGAATCAACATCAGTAACTGTTGCAGAACACACAATTGGAATCATACTCTCACTTGCAAGGAAAATAGCAATTGCAGACAAATCTGTTAAGGAAGCTAAATGGGAGAAGAAAAAATTCATGGGACTGGAGCTCAACTGCAAAACCCTTGGTGTTATTGGGATGGGAAGGATTGGAAGCCAGGTTGTAACCCGTTTAAAAGCATTTGGAATGGATACACTTGTCTACGACCCATACATAACTGAGGAAGCAGCATCAGAGCTTGGAGTAACAGTTGTTGACCTTGAAACCCTTCTTAAAAACTCAGATGTTATGACCATACACGTACCATTAACCCCTGAAACCAAACACCTCCTTGCAAAGCCACAGTTCGAGATAATGAAGGAAAATGCATTCATAGTTAACTGTGCAAGGGGAGGAATTATAAACGAAGAAGACCTTTACGAAGCATTAAAAACAGGCCAGATAAGGGGTGCAGGTCTCGATGTATTTGAAACTGAACCTCCAAAAAACAATCCCCTCTGCGAACTTGACAACGTTGTCCTGACACCACACATAGCTGCTTCAACAGCAGAAGCACAGAGAGATGCAGCAATAATCGTTGCAAATGAGGTTAAAAAGGTTCTAAAAGGTGAATCGCCCAAAAACGTTCTTAACATGCCGGTACTTGACCCTGAAACCTTTCAAGTCATAAAACCATACTTCAAACTCACAGAGAAACTTGGAAAATTCATTATACAAACAGCCAAAGGCAACATCAATGAGATTAACATCACTTACTGCGGAGAACTTGCAGAATTCCAGAAAAAAGGTGTTCTCACCAGGATGATAATCAAGGAAGTTTTGAACCCCATACTCACAGAACCAGTGAACATGGTGAATGCAGCTGCAATGGCTGAAAACAGGGGCATAATCATAACAGAATCTAAACGATGTGAGGCTAAGGGCTACAAAAACCTTATAAAAATTGATGTTAAATCCGATGACACAGAGATGAGTATCGAAGGAATCTTCGTTGGTGAACCAAAGATCGTCATGATAAACGGCTACAAGGTGGATGTTGAAACCGAGGGGACCATGTTAATCGTCAGATACAGGGACATACCTGGAATAATTGGTTCAATAGGCACAAAACTGGGGGAACACGGCATAAACATAGCTAAAATGCAGGTGGGTCGTAAAGAACTTGGTGGTGAAGCTGTCATGGTTCTGCGTGTTGACCAGAGTGTTCCATCCAACGTGATCGAAGAACTTAAAAAGCTTGAAAATGTTTACGACGCTGTTGCAGTGGATTTGTAATACGTTGAAGCTTAAATTCATGAGATTTAATTATAAATATTGAGTTTTTGCCTTAATATTAAATATAATTAAATATCAACTTTTTATTTATCTTTTAAAGGATAATATGGCTTTATTTATACCTTCAAGGCCTGATTTTTTTTAAATCTCTTTTTTACTAATTTTTATATTTTTATAGGTTTACAATTAAAAAAAAGTTTATAATTATTTTATAATTTAACACGTGTCCCAGTTATAAAAACCATTTTTTTATTCAAAGATTTTAAACTTTTAAATAGTTTCACTCCCTTCAGACAATTTCAAATTCTGCAGGCTCGCCAAAGGTATCGTAAGCCCTGATACTGTCAACATCATATGGTTGGGCTATTATAATATGGAATGAGCCCTGTTTTGAGAAGAACTGGAGGTCTGCAGTTGATGGGCTTGCATCGTATCCAGGATGGCTGTGCACAGAGCCAACTGCATCAGTTAGCATGGGCATCATGAATATCTCCATTACAGCGCCGCTTTCAGAGGCAGCTCCCGGGAGAAATATCAGTCCTTCTATCTTTAAAATATTATCCTCAACTTTTCCCTGGAGCATTGCACTGAATTCATTTGGATAAGCTTCCTTTGCAATGTTCATGATTTCTTCAATGAGCTCACTGTCGATCTGCACATATTCGATTTTTTTCCTTCCAAATCCCAACATTTCAATTCACCAGTTTTCTATGATTCAAATCCAACTTCACATGATCTAAATAATATTAAAGGATTTCAGTATTTTTTAAAAATGTTTCATCAAATAGGGGCAGATTCCAGTCCTCTAAGAGTTTTAAACGTTCCGATACAACATTTTTCCGGGATATGGGATTGTAACCTTCAACCTGAACCCTCTTCTTGTACATTCCAATTCCCCGCCTCTGCCATGCAGGAACTTCCACTATGTTTGTCCCCCTTTCAAATATCAGTTCATGTAAGTCCCGGCTTTTTTTCATCTGCAGTAGTTCAACAGCTTCCTCTTTGCTGTGATCCTCCCTGAGCATCCAGTAGGCGTATCCGTTGATACAGTTTCTCCAGGCTTCGTCCTGCCTGTTTTTGAAGTAATCAACAACCATGTCCCTGGATACTGGTATGATGCGACAGTCGAAGGATATGGGTTTGGATCCATCCATGTACTTCCTGAAGGTAGGCACCTTCATGAGGGATACTGTGAATGCACTGGATATGAAACCTGAAAAAACAGAGTCCAGCTTCTCAACACGCCCCCCAAATGGAACGTCTGAGAGCAGTACGTTTATCTCATCTGAGAAGGTGTAAACCAGGGATGGGGCAAACTCCTCTGAGAACATCCTGCAGCTTTCAACCATTGCCCTGGCAAAATCTATATCGTAGGGTTTTTTAAATCCAATTCTCCGGGAGAGCTTTGAAAAACCCCGTCCATCCATTCTCAAAAGGATCTTGGACCCGCAGGGAATCTTCAGATTGGAGAAAATTTCACATTCCTTCATGTTGATTCAACTCTTAGTTTCACAGATACTTCATTTTTTACATACCCTAGTTCTAAAAAAGTTCAGTGATTTTATTTCAGCTGTTTTTTTAACTCATTCAAACTTGTGATTATATAAAAGTTGTAGTAACCCTCTAATTAAATTTGCATCCATTAAAAATTAAATGAAAAAATTATCCATAATTTTCTGCAAGATCTGAAATTAAAAGAAAAATAGGTATTATAAAATAATCAGATTAAGATTAACGCAGAAGTATCTTAATGGGAATCTCTAAAATCAGGTGCCCACACGTATGTTTTCATTCAAACTTTTAAGAAGTTTGATTGCAGAGTAGGCTGCAAGAACACTTGTTTTAGGGTTCATTGAGCATCGCATATTCTTTGTTATTGTTGTGAACTCTCCGAAGTCTCCAACCACATGAACTTCATGCATGTTCCTGTTAACTGAGGGGTCTGCTATGATTTTAACATCCACTTCCCTTCCACAGGCCAGGCTTAAAGATGCAGCCACGTTTATGTTCATTGGAAACTTTTGAACAGCCTCTCCAGCTTTTCCCTCGTAGAGAACCTGTTCCTCATCTGTTACAATTCCAAGGGATTTTGGAGGTTTACGCGTTACAAGTGAGGCACTCTGTATCTTACCTATTGAAGCTGCTTTGATGCCATCAAGTCCTACAATGGCTCCAGATGGTGCGTATATCTTTGCATTATTCTCTGATGCAGTTTTCTCAAGCCTTTTCCGAAGCTCGTTGTTTAAAAGGGCACCAACACTCATGATGATGACGTCAACCCCAGCTTCAAGTACCTGGGGAACCACTTCTCCAACTGCCTGTGGGGCTGCAGCCTCTATAACAAGGTCGACATTGTCCAGCATGTCCTCCAGTTTAAGGGCAACAGTTCCATCAACCTGTGATGCCAGGTTTTCAGCCCGTTCCAGGTCTCTGTCATAAAAAAATTTCAGGTCAACGCCAAGCTTTCCTTCAACTGCAAAATTAGTGATTATGTTAGCTATGGCGCCGCAGCCAAGTATCCCAACCCTCATGAAACTCTTCCTTATGGTTCCTCTTGAGTTATGGCTGTTGGTGTTTCACGTACTTCAGGACTGATTAGGAGAATGTCACCAACTGCCTGAACCCTATCGTATGATATATCTATTGTTCCTTCTTCCTTGAGAGGTCGGATTTCATCGTCTTCTGGGACTATGCGTATGCTGGTTTTTATAACGTCTTTAAGACCAACATTCTTTTTGTCAGCTTTCATGGCCACGGCTTTTAAGGTTGAAACCCTGCCTTTTTTTATGTTCAGGATAACATCCTGGATTCTTCCGACGTAATTTCCACGTGTTGTGTACACATCCAAATTGTACAGGCTTGATAACTCCACCATTATTTAACACCTACCCTTTGCTTTGGTCTTCCATTAAAGAAGGTCTTTCTTCAAAGTTAATCCAAATTCAATCAATATATCTATTGAATAATAATTTAAAACATCTGTATACTTAAACTTTACTATCGAGGGGTTAAGAATACCTATTTTTGAATGAAAACATGGAAAAAAACATGGAAAAACTAAAAAGAATCTGAGGTATAATGTGATGGGGGTTGTAACGTTGTGAATCTCCCAAATAAAAGCAGGGTGCAGGATCCTGGATCATAAATGTCTGAAGTATATGCAGTGCACAGGATTTCCAGGGCCCTTGGGATGCCTGCAGGATAAACTTACCCTTTTAAGCTCTGGAACAACAATTTTCTGTTTGAATTTGCATTTGTAACATCTGGGGCTGCAGGATACAACCTCAAATTCTTCTCCATCAACAATTTCCAGGTTTTTCATTCATACGCCCTATACAAGTGAATAGTGAGTTGATAATCTAACTTTAGAATCCAGCCTTTAAATATCTTAATAGATTCAATTCATTATTCATGATCTATTAGTTCTGTTTGTTACTTAAAACACGGAAAACCATTGAACCCGGAGATACTCCAACTGAAAAATCAACTTAACATTTTTTTCATGATTTTAGGGGCTCTTGGATTTTAATTATAAATTGATGCTTGGGATGATCTTCATGGAATAAGTTGAAAATTTAGGTCCACACCTTCCAAATTCATGGACAATTTTAAATCCTTTGAGAAACTACTATTAATTTTAAAATTCAATTTTTTAAAATTCCATTTTAAAAGTACAATCCATTTAAAAGTACAATCCCTTATAAAATACAATTATTAACTGAAACTCTTTTAAAAGGAATAAAATTGTAGAATAATGTTTAATTTACCTTAAAATTAATGATTTGATTGGAAATGATTTTAATCTTGATTTTAATTCTATAAGAAGATAGATAAAACAAAATAAGATAATAAAATAAAAAATAAGATACAAAAAAAACTTAATGATGGTTTAATGAATAAATTATAATGAAAGAAATTCATTGATGGTGATTGAATGTGGGATACAAGTAAAGATTACAGACTTCGAGTTGCGGAAAAAGCAGTAGATTTATTCATAAGAACAGCTGGAGGGGCAAATTTAAAGGGTATATGGAATAAGAGGAAATCCATGAATACTGCAAGGGAGATGATCCCTGAAATACAGACTCTTTACTATTCTTACATGGAACCTGAAGATATGGCCAAATCTTCACAGATAAAAGATTTGAAGGAGAAAGTAAGCGAAATAACCCAAGCCCTGGGTGGTGAAGGATGGCAAACAGAGTTTTTAAAGCTAGTGCACAAAGAAGAGAAGGAAAAGCTTGGAGAAGCCATATCAAAGATTAAATTCTGCTTAAACACAATTTCAAGTATAGACAAACGACTTTTACTCGGGGCGGTGGATGACCCTATCGTGGGAATTGACATAAGGAAAGGTGAAGTTGTAAGTATTGGAAAACATCCTAATGCAGATAACCTCCTTGTTTGCAATGTAAATATTGGAGATCGGGCTGCAACAGTTGTAACCAATGATATGGCCGTTAAAGAGGGTAACAATGTAGGGGTTTCACTTTTGCCTCCAACAAACTTTATGGGAGTCACAAGCGAGGGAATGTTCCTTGGTATGGGGGGATCCGTCCTTAAGGATGTGGAAGGTGAAATCGGCCAGCTTCCACATGGATTTCCATTGGATGCCCTTAATACAACCAGAAGTCTCGTTGAAGAATTTTTAAAGTGAGAACCTTCTAAAGTACATCCCAAACTTTTTTTTAAATTTTAAAACATTTTTTTCAACAATCCCATGCTTTTTTAAGTGGCTTATTTTTTAATAGGGTTTTTAATAGTTCTTTTCTTAATATGAATAAAATTTTTAAGAGAAAACAGATTTTTTTAGGAAAAACATCTATCCAAACATCAAGATCAACACCCTTAAAATCACTAAAGAAGATAAATTAATAAAAACTATCATTTATATCCTAAAATACATTCATACCTTAAAATAAATTTTTGTAACAAAGATTTTTCTAAGAAATTTAACAAGTGCTGTTTAAAAAATTATAAAAAAAATGGTGGAAAAAAACATGGTTGGAATAGATTTTTACGGTGGAGTTGATGAGATCGGTGGGAACAAGATTTTGATCCACGAAAATCAAACATCCATCCTCCTGGATTTTGGAATGAGCTTCAACCAGGCAGGGTTGTACTTTTCAGAGTTTTTACAGCCCAGAAAAGCCAACGGAATTAATGATTTCATGGAACTGGGACTTCTACCTGAAATAAAGGGAATATACAGGGAGGATTATCTTAAGCACTGTGGAATGGAATGTTCAGAGGAGCCTGCAGTTGACGGACTTCTCCTGAGCCATGCCCATATGGATCACTCTGCCTACATACACCACCTCCGGGAGGATATTCCCCTTTACATGAGCGAGGAATCACACCTGATACTGAAGGTTTTAGAGGAAACAAGCACAGTTTCATTTGCAGACGTACTCCACGTGAAGAAGGACTTCCACTTCGTTCCCAAGAAAAATGGTGAAGGTTACAAGAAGCTCGGGGGGAAGGATGCATCCCTTGAAAGGGAGATCAAAACGTTTGAACCCTACAAAACCTTTGAAATAGGTGATTTCAGGATCAGAAGTGCACCAGTTGACCATTCACTTCCAGGTGCAGCAGCTTACATACTTGAATCAGACGAAGAAGTGACAGTTTACAGTGGAGACCTCAGATTTCACGGCAGACATCCAGAAATTACTCAAAAGTTTGTTAAAGAAGCTAAAAAATCAAATCCAAATGTCATGCTATGCGAGGGAACCCGAATGGCTGAGGAGAGAACTGAAACAGAGAAGGACATAGAACACAAGGCCAAAGAGTTAATAAGGGACTTTAAAGGCCCTGTAATTGTTAACTTCCCTGTACGGGACCTTGACAGGCTTTTAACATTTCACAACGTTGCTAAAGCTGCAGGCAGGATCCTTGTTGTGAACCTGAAGCAGGCCTACATGCTCAACCTATTCAAAGGTAGAGGATATCCTGAAATAGAAGATGTGGCAGTTTACGTACCCCGCAGGGCCTGGGGATTGTTGGGTGAGGATTCTTTTGCATGCTTCAATGGTCAGTGGATCCAATCCTCAGAGATAGAACCTTCTTACGTGAACTCCCAGTACAAGAAATGGGAAAGAGATTTTCTGGACTGGGAGAACACCGTGAACTACATGGACATCAGGGATGAACCAGAGAAATACCTCTTCAGATGTGATTACTTCGAACTCAAGGAATTAATTGACATAAAACCGGAAAACGGGCTTTACATAAAGTCAATGACGGAACCCTTTGATGATGAGATGATGTTCAGTGAAAGAAGGGTTGAAAACTGGCTGCGGCACTTCAACCTCTGTCCAATGCACAAGATGCATGTTTCAGGCCATGCCTCAGGTCCAGAGCTCCTTGATATGATCAGGGAAATAGAGCCAGAAACCCTGTATCCCATTCACACCGAGCACAAAGAGATGTTCAAGGTGCTTGAAAATGATGGAATAAAGGTTGTTTATCCTGAAAGAGCAGGTTAGATTATATTATCTTCACTTATTTTATTGCCTATTTTTTTTATAAAATAAATATAAAATAAATTATCTGTTGATATTATCCCTATTTGATCCCCTCTGCATTTTGATTAAAAAAATCCAATCAATTTCAATAAGTGTTGAAGAAAAGATTTTGGTGTTTAAAAATTCATAAGTTCAACCAAACACCACGAGCTTGGTACGGGTCATATCTTCAACAGCATATTTAACTCCTTCTTTCCCCATTCCACTCATTTTAAAGCCTCCAAATGGCATGTTATCAGTTCTGAAGGTTGGTTGCTTGTTTATCATAACTCCTCCAGCTTCTATGGTTCTCGCAGCTTTAAGTGCGCTTTCCATGCTGTTTGTGAAAACGCCTGCTTGAAGTCCGTAAGGTGTGTTATTGGCAATAGTGAAGGCTTCATCAACGGTTTCTGCCCTGATTATGGGCGCTACAGGTCCGAAGGTTTCCTGGCACACCAGTCTCATATCAGGATCAACGAGGTCCAGCACTGTGGGGGTGTAGAATGCACCCTCCCTTCTGCCACCGTGGAGAAGTTGAGCCCCATTTTTCACAGCCTCTTCAACTGTCCTTTCAACCTTTCGGGCTGCTTCCTCGTTTATCAATGGGCCGATGTCTGTTTCAGAGTCCATGGGATCACCCATCTTAAGTTTCCGGGTTTCGCTGATGAGCAGATCAGTGAATTCATCTGCAATTCCCTTCTGGAGAATTATGCGTTTCACTCCTATGCAGACCTGACCTGCATTGAGGTAGGCTCCTTTGGCTGTAGAAACTGCTGCTTTTTCAAGGTCTGCATCATCTAGAACTATAATGGGGTCGTTTCCACCAAGTTCAAGGGTCAACTTCTTCATACTGACCTTACTTGCTATTGATAATCCTGTTTCAACACTCCCTGTGAAGGATATTTTGTTAACAATGGGGTTTGTTACAAGTTCGTCCCCAACAACACTTCCAGGGCCTGTAACTGCGTTTAAAGCACCATCTGGAAGGTGACTGCCCATGAGCTCTGCAAGTTTTAATGCTGCAAGGGGTGCTTCCTTTGAAGGTTTGAAAACCACACTATTTTTTGCTGCAAGTGCAGGAGCTATTTTATGAACTGCAAGGTTAATAGGATAGTTGAAGGGAGTTATTGCAGCCACAACACCTAGTGGTATTTTCATTGTAAATCCAAGGGCAGTTCTGCCACCTATACCCGCATCCATGGGAACTGTTTCTCCATATATCCTTTTAGATTCTTCAGCTGCCAGCTGTAATGTTTGAGCTGAACGTTTCATTTCATCCCGGGAATCCTTTAGGGGTTTACCCGTTTCAAGGGTTATGATCCTGGAAAACTCCTCCTGGGACTCCAGAACAACTTCGTATATGTCGTAGAGTATCCTCGAGATCTTACGGGCTGACATATCTCCAAGAATTTTTTTTGCTCTCGCTGCAGATTCCAGAGCATTTCTAACATCTTCTTTTGTAGCTTCAGGAACGGTGTCTATTGTTTTATTATTAAAAGGATTTTTAACGTCTATCTTTTCATCTTTATCCATTAAATTTCCGTTTATAAACATTTTCATGCTCTTTAACTCCTATAAACTAAGGATATAAAATTAGAAGATAAATAAAGGTTCACACACTCCCAGTAAAAAGAACTGCCCTTAAACTCCCAAATTATTCTGGTTATCTTTCATTGGGTGGGCTGAAGATTAGGCTTCCACTTCATTGTCAATAAAAACATTGTACAATACAAAAAAAAATTTAGAAGTCGTTTTTTAACGCCTGTATCTTATTTGTAACAGCTTTCACATCGGTGTTGTTGATGTCATCTCCAAGTCCTATGAGGTAGTTCTTGTAGAAAACTGCAGCAGCAATTGCTATAACAATCATTCCACCAACAACGAGAATGAGTTCTGCTGAACCCTGCCCATTTTCATCTTTTCTCATATTCATTTCCAACACCCTCATTAATCTCTGCCGCATAATAATATTACATTGCAAATAAAGACATGGCTACGGTTCCTGATAGGTAAAATATTCCATATGAAACAGGTACCACGCCCAACGCAAATTTAACTCCCTTCTTGGCATTTCCATACAAAACGATTCCCATTAACAGGCTGGCTATTATTGAGTGTATAATGATGTATCCAGTTGCAGCTGTATAAGCAGCATCTGCCAGGGCATTTGCTTTACCCAGTGATGCAATAAATGAGGAGTAGGTCATTATCATTCCAAGTGCGAATGGGGCGGCTATTACTGCGGCTATTAAAAGGAACATCACTGACATCATAACGTTGGCTTTTCGTTCACGTTTCAATGCAAGTACAGCCCTTAAATCCTCTGCAACAGTTTCAATAACATCAGAAAGGCTTCCTCCAACCCTTTTTCCCTCAAGTATCATTCTGAATGTTCTGTCAAGATTTTTGGATTTTAAGCGTGCCCCCATTGAAAGAAGTGCTTCTTCGAAGCTGCTGCCTATCTTTATTTCAATGACAGCCCTTCTCAGTTCTTCTGTTAATGGTCCGCTTCCCTGTTTTGAGATATCCTCCATTGCAGTTTCAATACCAACACCTGCCCTTAGAAGTGATGCAATTTGCCTCAGAAAGTCTGGTGTGGTTTGTTCTATTGCATCGACTCTTCGCTCCATTGCAAAGAACAGCCATGCCAAAATTATGGCAAAAGGGGCTATGAAACCTAGTAAAGCACCTAGTACTGGATTCATTCCAAGTACCATGAATAAAACAAGTGCAAGTGCTGCTAAACCAACACCAAAAACAAGCATGAGAGTTATAATATCGGATGCCTTAACATAAATGCCTGCCCTTATGAGATTTTCCTGTACTAAAACCAAGTATTTATCAGGCACCAGATCATCTATACCTTGGGATAATGGTGACAATGCAGTGGGTATAATTGCCATTTTTTCACCTTTTTAATAATATTCAATTATTTTAGTATATCAACACTTCCATATATTAATATATCTACTCCATGAATTCTCTGATCCACTTCAACCATCCTTGTTATGCATTCTTAAAAATTTGTATGGTTTAAATTCATGGATTAATCAACCTTTAAAAAAAGTTTAGAAGGTTAATTCATGACTTAATTTGTTCAGAACTTTACCCCTATTTGTCACATGGACCATGTCCTCAACACGAACTCCAAATTTTCCTTCAAGATAAATTCCAGGTTCAACTGTTACAATCATGCCCTTTTCAAGTGTTGTGTCATCTTTTTGAGATAATGATGGCATTTCATGAATTTCAAGTCCCACACCATGGCCTGTTGAGTGGATGTAGGCATCCCCGTAACCATACTCTTCTATAACATCTCTTGCAGCTTTATCAACATCTGAAGTTTTCACACCGGGTTTTATTGCAGAAACGGCCTTTTTGTTTGCTTCAAGTACTATACGAAATATTTCTTCCTGTTTTTCTGTTTCTATAATGGTACGTGTGGTGTCAGATGCGTAACCATTGTAAACCGCCCCCCAGTCAACAACAACGGGGCTTTCAATTTCTTTTGTTGTTAGCGAGGCATGTGGAAGGCTGGATCTTTTACCGGATGCAACTATGGTCTCGAAGGAAGGTTTATTTGATCCCCTGACCATCATGTTGTACTCTAACTTTGCAGCAACTTCATTTTCAGTTCCTGAAAATTCCACGTCTTCAAAGGACTTTTCAGCAATTTCAAGTGCTTTTTTAACATTCTGAATTTCATCCAGGGATTTAACCATTCTTGATACTTCTATTAAATCCGTTATATCTGCTTTGAAATTGTTTGATAACTTTCTGTAGGTTTTAACAGTCATTGAACTTTCTATTCCAACTTTTCCCTTTAAAAGTTCTTTTATATCCTTTAAAGATTTCAGTTCTTCAACTGGAACTGTGGAAATATGGGATGCAGCTTCAATATCTAATTTAGAGGTAAAAAGTACGGGTTCATCTTTCAATAGAAGTAAAGAAAAGCTTGAGGGATTAAAACCTGTTATGTAATGTATGTTTTCAGGTTTTAAAGCTATCAATGAATCCATATTTTTTTCCTGCATCTTGCCGAGTATTCCTGATAGTTTTTTGCTCAATATTAATCTCCATTTAGCATGTTTTTAAATTAATTAAGTTGATATCCCACTGGGTTTTAATTTTTTCCTAATTTTTGGCATGTTCATCAGTGGCCTTAGAGATTTTTTGAGAGTTCTGCCCTGATTTTTACCATAACCTCCTTTGAAACCTTTTTTTCTATGGGCTGAGGTATGTAACCAAAGTCAGGATCTTCAAATGAAACCCCTGCAAATTCAATTTTTCCCCTGTAACGAGGTATGAAATGCCAGTGAACTGCAGGATCAGGTTTTTCACTCCTGAAGGTTGCATTTTTAAAGCAGCTCCAGTTGTAAAGTGTTGGATTAAAGGCTTCATCCAAGGAATGTTCCAGTTTCCGGACTGTATCTGCGAAGTCTGTCCATTCACAGCTTTCAAGTTCAGATAAGTTTTTGCAGTTTCGTTTTAAAGCCACGACACATGTTCCAAGGTACCGCTGGCTTGGAGCGAGAAATATCATCCAGCAGTCTGTTTCATAGATTAATTCACCGTACCCTCCATTTAACTGACAATATTCACATTTACTTGTCATTAAACTCCCTCTTCATCTATTTTATTAAGAGCTGTGCATTTAAATCTTGTTTCTACATTTTATGCATTCAAGATTTTAAAACTTATCTTTCCTTATTTTTATGTAGAATTCTCAGATCATATGCAAAAAATTCTCTAGATCAATCCCATGGTCCTATCTATATTTGCGATTTTGATTATCCCTATTTATATTTGCGATTTTGATTATCATAATTAAAAATTTAATCTGAAAAAAATTTTATACTGGCATGTTAATAACCTATAACCAGACATCAGTTTCATGAAACTTCATTGGACTGGTGAAAAAAAGGATGGATTCAATGGGGGGTTTAGGGCGGTATGGTAACTGGATTTGAACTTCGAAAATTCCTTGCACCAGAATTTATTTTTGGTAATGGGGCCAGATTACTGGCAGGACGTTATGCAAGAAATTTCAGTGCCAGAAGGGTTTTCATTGTCACGGATCCCGGTGTTATGGCCTCAGGATGGTTGAATGATGTTACACATGCCCTGAAGGATGGAGGACTTCAGTACAGGGTTTATTCCAATGTAAATCCCAATCCCAGGGTTGAAGATGTTATGGAAGGGGCTAAACTCTACCAAGAGGAAGAATGTGATGTGATCATTGCAGTTGGTGGGGGAAGTCCAATGGACTGTGCAAAGGGTATAGGAATTGTAAGCTCCAATAAAAAGCACATAACTGAATTTGAAGGTGTTGATAAGGTTGGATTACCTGCACCTCCCCTCATCTGCATCCCAACAACGGCAGGCAGTTCAGTTGATGTTTCCCAGTTCTCAATAATATCTGATCCGATAAGGTGCATTAAAATGGGTATAATAAGTAAAACACTTGTTCCGGATGTTGCGTTAATTGATCCCGTTGTCACAACAACCATGCCAAGGGATATGACAGTTTACACAGCTTTTGATACTTTGAGTCATGCATTGGAATCATACGTATCCAATGCAAGTTCTGCTGTGACTGATCTCCATGCTCTCGAAGCTGTTCGCCTTGTAACATCCAACATCATTCCTGTAATTGCAGATCCTGAAGATATCAATTTAAGGGGAAATCTCATGCTGGCAAGCCTTCATGCTGGTATGGCTTTTTCAAATGCAAGTTTAGGACTTGCACATGCAATGGCCCATAGTTTAGGGGGTTTAATGGATCTTTCCCATGGAGAATGCAATGCGATCCTAATGGAACACGTTGTGGAATTCAACTTTCAGGAAGAACCAGAAAGGTACACAGAAATCGCCAGGGCAATGGGACTTGAGATGAATGACCAAGAAGTAAAATCAGAGTTGATAAAAGGAATAAAAATCCTTAAAAAAGGGGTAGGTATTAATAAAACCCTTAAAGATTGTGGTGTTTCCGAAAATGACCTGGATGGGCTTGCAGACGTAGCCATGATGGACCCATGTATTGTTACAAACCCTAGAAGGCCAGATAAGGAAGAAATTATGGAGATCTTTAAAAATGCCCTTTAATGATGCTGAATGGAGATCTTTGCGTGAGAAGATCATAGGCCTTGGAGAATCATCCATAAGAAAGAGTTACTATCCTGAACTTCAAAAAAGACTTGATGAGCTTGAAAGGTTCAGATCATTATTGGATGAGACTAACGATGCCATTTTTCTCCTTGAAATTCCCTCAGGACGTTTTACAGATCTCAACAAGGCTGTTTCCAAACATCTTGGATACTCAGCAAAACAGCTTCTGAATATGTCCATGGAAGATCTGGTTGTTTCAACTGACAAAAATCGTCTTAAACAATTGTTTAAGGATATGGTTGAAGGTGGCACATCTAAGGGCAGGCAAAACATAGTTACACATCTTAAAAATGTTTCGGGCAGGGAAATACCCTTTGAAATAAGTGTTACAGTTGTTAACTTTAGTGATGCTCTTTATATGGTCATGGTTGCCCGTGACATAACCGAACGTAAGGAATCTGAGGATCAGATAAGGGCATCCCTTGATGAAAAGAATGTTCTGCTTCAGGAAATTCATCATTGTGTTAAAAACAACATGCAAATAATTTCAAGCCTTCTAAGCCTTCAATCAAGATATGTGACCGATGAAGATGCCCTGGAAGTGTTTAAGGAAAGTCAGAACCGTGTGAAATCCATGGCAATGATACATGAAAAGCTTTACATGTCCAGAAATTTCACCAAGATAAATTTTGGTGAGTACATCAAGAACCTGACAACCTACCTATTCCAGTCCTACGTTGTGGATTCAGAAAGTGTAAAACTGGTTGTGGATGTGGAGGACGTCACATTTGGAATAGACACAGCAATACCTTGCGGACTCATAATCAACGAAATAGTGACTAACTCAATCAAGTACGCCTTTCCAGAGGATAGGGTTGGGGAAATAACCATTAAACTCTGGGCTGAAGATAAAACTATCCTTCTTGAAATTTCAGATGATGGTGTTGGAGTTCCAGATGATTTCAGCATTGTTGAAACTAAAACATTGGGATTACAACTTGTAGCCACCCTTGTAAAACAGCTTGAAGGTACAATAGAACTCATGCCTCAGGAAGGAACTAAATTCCGGATATCTTTTGAGGAACTAAGGTACAAAAGAAGGATATAAAAGTTTTTCTTTATAATATTTTTTTTGGGGTCATGATCTTTTTTTTAAGATAAATCAATTAGGGAAATCATTATAAATGATGAGCTACGTTTCCTATAAGTATGATAAAATTCACAGCCCATGAAGTCAGGGACATACTCATTTCAATGACTGTTATTGCAGCAATATTTGCATACATCTTCAGTATTGGAAGTAGTAACGTTATTGAAAATGTTATATATCTTATTCCTGCAACTTTCATTGCAGCTGGGCTTGGATTCGTGCTCCATGAGCTTGCACATAAATTCGTTGCAATCAGATATGGATTTCGTGCCGAGTTCAGGATGTGGGTCCAGGGACTAATACTTGCCATTATAACCGCTGCATTTGGCTTCATTTTCGCAGCCCCTGGAGCTGTTTACATCCAGGGAGACTACATCTCAAGGGAGGAAAACGGTAAAATATCAATTGCAGGTCCACTTACAAACATGGTTCTTGCAGTCTTTTTCCTGGTGCTCATGCCCCTGGTTTCAACATCACCAGTGGATCTCTTAAGTTACGAGATATCCAACATCATCATTCTGGGATTTGCAATCAACAGTTTACTGGCATTTTTCAACCTCATACCCGTAGCTATACTGGACGGTGCTAAGGTTCTAAAATGGAATCCTGTTATATGGGGAATAGTAACAGTTTTTGCCTTAATTTTGACGGTTAAAGCATTTTTAACCATGAGGATCATTGGAATGTGAGGGTGTTTCAAATCTTCACTCATTTTAAACCATGAACTTCTTTTAAATTGGAAGTACCCATATCAGGTGCACTGATTAGGTCCATAACCTTTTATTTTGACCCGAATTTATATCTTAAAAAAAGAAATGCCCCTTAAAAAACCCCTTAAAAAAGAAGTTGCATTGGAAGGTATGCTGAGCTTTACCAAAAAATTTTAAGACATGAAGGTTAAAGCTAATCCAAGGTACGAATTTCCATGTATAATTTTTTATGAATGATTTTTTAAAAGAATTAGGTTTCAAGTGATCAAATGTTCCAAGAGGTTCCAATAAAGTATTTTGGATGTACACACAGGTCCATAGCCCCTGAAGATACAATAAAAAATGTTGAGGGGAAACTGAAGGCTGCAGGTGTTACAAGGGTTGCGGAGATAACACATCTGGATCGTGTGGGTGTGCCAGTCTACTCCGCAATAAGGCCAATGGCTGCAGATGGTGCTGTGAGTATATATGCAGGTAAAGGTGCTACAAAAACCCAGGCAAAGGCCTCTGCAATGATGGAATCCTTTGAAAGGTACTCTGCAGAGATCCATGACTCTGACAGGGAGAAGATAATATCCGGAGTTTTTGAGGAAGTGGACAATGCATTGGATCCAAGATCCCTGATACTCCCAAATACACAGTTCAATCCAGAGGAATCCAGACTTGAATGGATTAAAGCCAGGGATTTAAAGGATGAAATGGAGTACATGGTCCCTGCAAATGCTGTTTATCACCCATACAATCTTCAGGATAGTTTGAAGCTCTTCAAATCCAACACCAATGGACTTGCATCTGGAAACAGGATCGAAGAAGCAGTTTTCCATGGCATGATGGAGGTTGTTGAAAGGGATGCCTGGAGCATATTCGAGGCCCACCGCAGTTCAAAACCTGAAATTGACTGTGAAAACACGGAAAATCCTCTTATAAAGGATTTACTCATGAAATTCCGGGACGCAGGGATCAATGTGAAACTCATGGATCTCACTGCAGATATAAAGATATCCACAATAGCCGCAGTTTCAGATGATCCTGTTCTTAAAGACCCTGCATTATTAACACTAGGTGTTGGAACTCACCTTGACCCTGAAATAGCAGCTATAAGGGCTTTAACAGAGGTGGCACAGAGCAGGGCAACCCAGATACATGGAACAAGAGAAGACACAGTCCGGGCAGTTTTCATGAGAAAAGCAGGTTACGAACGCATGAAGAGGATCAACAAGCACTGGTTTGGAGATTCAGAAGAAACTATAAACCTTTCAGAAATTAAAAACAGGTCCGGATCTTCATTCAGGGAAGATATAAGCATGGCCATGAAGATACTCAGAAAATGCGGTTTTAACGATGTTCTGTACTCTGACTTAACCCGTTCAAATATAGAAATACCTGTTGTAAGGGTTATAATTCCGGGTTTAGAGGTTTACTCTGTGGACATGGATCGGGCAGGGAAAAGATTGGCCTGATGGGGTTCAAAGGCTTGAATTGATTCAAATATATTTATATTATCAATTGACGATCCAGTGATCCCGTAGGGGATCATTCAAATTTCAAATTAATCATTCTCAGTTGGCTTATGGAGGACATGACATGAAATGGTACACAGCCATGTTTTTAATTGTAATAGTCGTTTTATCAGTTTTATCAGTTTACAGGGGATTAACACCCCAAACCTACAATGAAAACGGGGTTTACTTCAAGTACCCTGGAACATGGAATCAGCTCTCTGCAAAGGATTGGGACATAAAATCAAATAACACCATTGCAGTGGTTGGAGATTCCAACAACGCCCAGAACAGCAGTTACATAACAATGGTAATGGTACAGAAAACCAACCAATCAGGGACACTGGATGAAATAGTTGCAGCAAGTAAGGCAAATCTTCAGAAGGATAAGAAAGCCGTTATGATCTCGGATAAGAACATCACAGTCAACGGAGTGAAGGCCCATGATGTGTTTTACAACGTTACAATGGGTGGTGTTAAGAAAGAGGTACGTTTAGTTGTTTTAGCTCAAAACAACACAGTTTATTCATTAACTCTAAGTGCGCCTGCTTCAGACTTTGCCAACCAGAAGGAAAACTTTGACATGGTAGTTAGAAGCTTTAAAATTACTGGAGAGCAGAGAAATAATTATTTAGAGAACATGTTCAATGATCTACTTTGAAATTTCCTTTGAATTCTTCTTTTTATCCATTTTTATTTTTAAATCATTAAAATGAATTATTTTAGATATTATAATCACTTTTTTCTTCAATAAATTTGATAAATTCAGTCCTGCTTTTAATTTCTAAAAAAGGATTTTAAGATGGTTCTCTGAAGGACTCCCCTTATTTATCCAATATTAATCATTGAAGAGGTAAACAACTAAATTATTCAACATTCTTTTAATTAATATCCCTGTACCCTGAAATATTTACAGTTTAAATCTATTTTATCTTTAATTCTTTTAATGGATTTTAGATAAATTTATTAATTCTTAAGGGGATAAAATAATTAGGGATTATGATGGGAGGATCAGCATGAAACAATACACAATTTTAGTTTTGGCAATTTTAGCAGTTGTGGTTTTTGCATCGGGATGTACAACATCAACCAGTCAAACCTACAATGAAAGTGGGGTTTCCTTTGATTATCCAATGGGCTGGACCAAGTTATCAGCGAGTCAGATGAGCACTGAGGTTGAGGGAGCTGCACCTATGATTGCAGCAGTGGCAGATGAGGACAGTATTTCAAACAAGACCTACCAGACAATTGTAGCTGTCCAGAAAACCAACAGCACAGGCAGTTTGGACGAAGGAGTTTCAGCGAGTAAATCTGCACTTGTAAGTGCTGGTGCTGTGGTGGTATCAGAGTCAAACCTCACAGTTGATGGATCTCCTGCCAGGGAATTCACCTACACCATGAAAATAGGTTCAGTGGACAAGAAGGAGAGCATCATCATATTTGAGAAAAATAACTACATCTATGCAATAACATTTAGTGCAAAGGCTTCAGACTTCGACAGTCAGAAGGAAAACTTCGACATGGTGGTTAAAAGCTTCAAAGTAACATAAATGCGTAAATAACAGATGTGTAAAACAGTTTCAGGATGGGATATTTTTTCCCCATTTCTTTTTTCCATTTTTTTTAATCAGTTGATCCTTTGAGTGGTTTTATATTGGATCAAATTATAAATTATAAAACTGTACTTCATCAGGGTAACCTAAACCTCCAATTTATAGGGGAAGTTATAATAAAATGGCTGTAGATACTCTTTGTTGAGATTTAAATTCAAGTTTAAAAACTTATTTTGATTTTCAGGTTCACGGTGTAAAAAAAATGAAACAGGTAATAGTTATGAGGGCTGATCTTAAGATGAGCCGGGGTAAAATCGCTGCACAGGCATGCCATGGCAGTTTAGGGGCGTACAAAAGGGCCGATGAAAATTCCGTAAAGAAATGGGAGAGGGAAGGTGAAAAAAAGGTTGTTGTAAAGGTTGGTAATTTGGAAGAACTCTATGAAGTTCATGAACTCGTTAAGGCAGCAGGAGTAGCAAGCTGTCTTGTGAGGGATGCAGGACACACTGAAATACCAGAATCAACCATAACCTGCCTTGGAATAGGTCCTGATGCTGATGAAAAGATAGATAAAATAACCCGGGAGCTGAAACTCCTTAAATAACGGTAGATAAAATAAGTCCAGAGCTTAAACTCCCAAAATAAAAATATAAGGTTAATGATCAATTAAATCATATAAATTTAAGAGAAGTGATTTTACTATGGATTGGATTGTGAAGGTTGGTGGCAGTCTGTTTCTTGAGGATGCTGCAGCACTCTGCAGAGCCCTTGTTGGCACACATTCCATGGTGATCTGTGGTGGTGGGGTTCTTGCCAACACACTCCGTAGTTACGATGCAGAATTCCGGTTTTCAGACACTGCAAACCATAAAAGTGCCATAATGTGCATGGACATTCTTGGAACCCTTGTTGCAGATAAGGTTGAGGGTGCTGAAGCAGTTCACTCCCTTGAAGGTGCCAAGAAACTGGTTGCAATGGGTAAGCTTCCTGTTCTCCTGCCCTCAAATCTTATGGAGTATCTGGATCCCCTGGAACACTCGTGGAGGGTCACATCAGATTCCATATCCTTTTATATATCACATCTTCTAAAAGCCAAACTATTAATAGCAACAGATGTAGATGGTATATACACGCATGAACCATCCCTTGATGGTGCGAAACTTATAAAAAATGTAAGTGCTAAAAAACTACTAAATTTTGGTGAAACATCAGTTGATGAATTTTTACCCGAGCTTTTACTTCAACACAAATCTCAGTGTTATATTGTAAATGGTAAACACCCTGAGAGGGTTCTATCGTTAATTGAAGGTAAAAACGTTTTACATACACTCATTGGAGGTTATTAAATGGAGAAAATAGAATGTACATCTTGTAAACAGGAAATATCCCCTGTGGAAAACTACGTGAAATTCCAGTGCCCTGAATGCGATAAAATATTATACAGGTGCCAGAAATGCAGGACATTCGGCCACTTATACAAGTGCGAATGCGGTTTCAAAGGCCCATAAATTTTGTACAGATTACACGTTTAATTTTTACTGGAGGAATCTAAGATGGGAGAAGTTGTAGCAACAATAAAATTAATGCCTGAAAGTCCTGACGTTGATCTAGAAAGTATCAAAGCAGAGATTGGAAAATCAATACCAGAAAACACCGAACTTCACAAGATTGAGGAAGAACCAATAGCTTTCGGTCTTGTAGCCCTCAACGTAATGGTTGTAGTGGAAGATGAAGAAGGCGGTACAGAACAAGCTGAGGAAAACTTTTCCAAGCTCCAGGGTATAGCAAGCATAGAAGTTGTTGATGTAAGAAGGTTGATGTAAAACCTTTTAGGATATTCACCTGAATATCCACCACAAAACTTTTTTTAACCTTCATTTTTAATATTATGAACCACTGAACATTCAAACTACTTTTAATAACTATTTTAACATTCAAACTACTTTTAGTAACTATTTTAAGTATTCAAACTACTTTTTAACCTTCATTTTTCAAGGATCAGTATTTATAGACATTTACTCCGATTGTTCCATCCAAAATTTTCATTCAATTTACTCAGGATACCTTTACCCTTCTGGTATTTTCAGAGTCCCTGCTTTTAAGTGATCTTTTTTTATTCAATCCCCCCGATTTTTGGAACCTTAACACATTTTCAAAAAACTACGTTGCAACAACAATAAATAGTATTACTAATTAAATAAATAATATCATTAAACTTGTTGTTCAGATAGGTGCTGAGTCCCCTTTTAAGCTGGACTCTACTGTAGAATGATTCAGGTGTTAAAATTGTGGGAACTTGTCTTTGTATGCCTATTAGGGGTGATGTGTGGAACAGTAACTGGTCTCATCCCTGGAATCCATGTAAACACAGTTGGTGCATTCCTCTTTGCATCTTCTGCATTTTTATTGACCTTCCTGTCCCCTGAAGTTCTTGCAGTGTTCCTCATATCCATGTCCATATCCCATGCCCTCCTTGAGTTCATCCCCTCCATGTTCCTTGGAGTGCCTGATGAGGGAACTGTGCTGTCCATCATGCCGGGACACTACTTCCTGCTTCACGGGAGGGGTAAAGAAGCAATAAGACTCGTTGCAGTTGGAGGATTTGGATCCATCCTGGTCACCATTCTACTCCTGCCCATCTTCATGATGTTCCTACCTCCACTCTACACATGGCTCAAGCCCTACATATGGATAATCCTTTCAGGGGTTGTGCTTTACATGTTCATACGCCTCAGCAATAGTGTGATCTCATTTCTATGGGCTGTTACTCTTTTTCTTCTTTCAGGGATCATGGGGTGGGTGATGTTCAGCACACCCATCTCCTCAAACGTTTCACTTCTCTGCATGTTTTCAGGACTTTTTGGTGTGAGCACACTGCTCTACAGCATGTCCCAGAGTTCAGTTGTTCCAAACCAGAACAAGTTCCATAACTTCAAGTTCAGTGGAACTGTTCTGAGGGGAGTTTTTGCAGGGGGAATTGCAGGAACCATCCTAGGATTTTTACCAGGAATGGGGCCGGCTCAGGGAAGCATACTGGCCCAGGAACTTAGTGGGGGTGGGGATGCCGGTGCAAACAGGGAAGGATTTCTCGTTGCAATGAGTGGTGTTAATGTTTCAGATGCACTATTCTCACTCATAGCTATTTACCTAATTGGAAATCCCAGAAGCGGTATTGCAGTGTACATAGACAAGCTCATTCAGGTATTTGACTTCAACCATCTGGTCCTCTTCATATTCGCATCCCTGACTGCAGTTTCCCTATCCCTGATCCTCTGTCTGAAGTGCGGGGATCTTGCAGCGGAATCAATAGAACGAATAAACTACACCAAATTATCATGGGCTGTGATCGTATTGATGACATTCATAGTGGTTTTATTTGCAGTTATGGAACATTCAAACGTGCCATTCATACTCATGGTCTATGTAACTGCGGTTGCACTGGGACTGCTTCCCCACTACCTTGGTGTTAATAAATCAAATTTAATGGGGGTTTTAATAGTCCCTGCACTCATTATTTACATGGGAATGGCCTGAAAAAACATTTTAAACTTGAAGAACTTAAAGATATTAAACAAAATAAGAATTTTAAATAACCACGATCTTCCTGCAGATACCCTTCACACCATCCACAAGATCAGCAGTTTCCACGCCTGGAAATGCATCGATGATGCATATATCAAACTCTTCACCTAGGAGGTTCCCAAGGTCCCTGAGGTCTGCGGAGTAAACCTCAAAATTGTCCCCCACTGCGACTGGAGTTTCAGGGGAGCTCCAATTTTTGCCCTGAATTTTCACCATATTTTCAGGGGTTTTCACTGGAAATCCATTGACTTCAAGGTTCAGGGCTGCTGTTCTTGCTGCAGGATACCATAGATCATTGAAAACAACCTTCCGGGCTCCTGCTTTTAAACATGCAATTCCAAGGGTTCCAGGGCCACAGGTACAATCAAGAACACTTGCTTGAGAATGTTCATCTAGGTACTTCCTCAGAAGACCTACCTTGGGGGAGATGGGTTTGGGAAACTCCACGTGTATCTCGCCCTGAGCTTTGTAGATACAAAGAGCTCCGTAGGGTGTTTTAACCACGTCACAGCGCATGTCACAGCCTGCAAGGAGTTCATAGGTTTGAGGATCTGAATCAGCATCCTTCAATCCAACTGTTATTTTCATAACGCCTTTTAAAACTCCTTTAACTTCAGGAACTTCCATGAGGATCTTCTCTGCAGAGGCAGAATCAAGATCCTCCACCAGTATCACAAGGGAGTTTTCAGGAAGGTAGGGGGCTGTACCTGTGGGGTATGCGGGGGTTATCAGGGGAACACATGCGCTTCTGAGGGTTGTTTCCCTGTCCTTAACACCAGCTTCAATGAGGATCTTGAGAACATGGGCCATAACCACGTCAAGATGCCTCTTACTGCATCTGCAGTTTCCAAAATCAGCATCCACACTATCCAGATCTATCTGCTCTGCCAGAGGTGTGAACTTCTTCAGGTTCCAGTTTTGGCAAGTATCACATGGACTGTAAAGTGTTTCAATGGCTTCCAGAACATGGTTTGAAGGTGTTATACAGTCAGCTCTGCAGCGACAGCCAATGTACATATGCTTAAATATTGGATACTTTATATAAATAGATGAGTCTTATGAAAGATAAACGTAAAGAGATACTCAGGGATCTTCTCGGGGAATTTGCTGCAGATGATGATGGGCCTAGAGAAGAAAGAGAGGAGATTCCTGAGCGGGTAAAGGAAAAAAAGGAATCACACGAAGACGACCTTGAAGAAAAGCTTTTAAAACTGACTAAAGCACCTAAGTCACCTAAAAAGCCGAAAAAGATTAAAAAGGTTTCCAATGTATTCAAGGCTGAGATAGTTGAGGAGGGTTTAATACCCAACTACAACGTCAGTGTTCCAAAGTTCTCAGAAAAGGAAAAAATACTCTTCAACGAGGTCAGGGAAAAACTCGTTGAAGTTGCAGTTTCTCAGGGCGAAGAATTCCGGCTGGATGAGGGATCATTCACTGATGAAGTGAAGGAATTCCTTAAGATGAGGGGAGCAAGGGATGTTGACAGGCTTGCTGCTCAAATATCACAGGAAATGCTGGGTTATGGGAAGCTGGACCCTATGATAAAGGATGATGACCTTGAGGAGATCATGGTCATAGGAACAGGTAAAAACGTTTTTGTTTATCACAGAAAACTGGGAATGATGATAACCAACGTTATTTTTGATGATGATGCAGAGGTAAAGGGTATCATAGATGTTATAGCCAGACAGGTTAACAGGAGAATAGACCAGCAGACACCTATTCTGGATGCCCGTTTACAGGATGGTTCCAGGGTAAACGCAACCATCCCTCCAGTATCTGCAGACGGTTCAACATTGACCATAAGGAAGTTTAGAAAGGACCCATTAACTGTCATTGATCTCATAAACTTCAAAACCATGTCATCACACCTTGCAGGATTCCTTTGGGTCTGCACAGATGGGCTGGGAGTAAAACCCTGTAATGCAATAATAGCTGGAGGTACAGGTTCAGGTAAAACAACCACCCTGAACACTGTAGCTGCATTTGTACCGCCACGTGAAAGGATAATAACCATAGAGGATACTCTGGAGATTCAGATTCCACACAACCATGTTCTGCGTATGGAAACCCGCCCACCAAACATTGAGGGTAAGGGAGAGCTTACAATGGACGTACTCGTTAAGAATTCCCTGCGTCAGAGACCTGACAGGGTGATCGTTGGTGAGGTTAGGGGTGGTGAAGCAGTAACTCTTTTCACAGCTTTGAACACAGGACACTCTGGTATGGGTACGCTTCACTCAAACACTGCCAGGGAAACCATAACAAGACTGGTGAACCCGCCCATGAACGTTCCTAACATAATGATACCTGCTCTTGACTTCATAATAATGCAGAACAGGATGTACAGGCCTGAAGGTGGTTCAATAAGAAGGATCACTGAGGTTGCAGAAGTTGTGGGTATGGAAGAAGGAAACGTGCAGCTTAACCGTGTTTTTGAATGGAACAACGTTGCTGATAAGGTGGAATACGTTGGAATTGCAAGTCAAACCCTCAGGGACATAGCTGAACTAAGGGGAATAGGAATCACAGAAATTGAGGAAGAAATTGAGAAGAGAAGGCTTGTGCTGGAGTACATGGCAGACAATGATATTCGTTCAATAGATGAAGTTGGATCCTTCATCAACAACTACTACAAGGATTCAGAGGAAGTACTGGATATAATACTGTAGAGGGATGTACACATTTGTATATACATGCAGTTGCAGATAAGATACTGAATAATGGATCATACGTTTTAGAAAGGATCAATATAACTAAATGGCCATAATATGAAGGAAGATTTGTGGAAGTAATTACTGAAATTCAAAGCCTTAAAATAGATTGACTGGTGATATAAAATGGTTTTTGACGGGTTCAAAAAGTTTTTCAACAGAATTGGTGGCATAACTGTTGATTCAAGCAAAAAAGTGGGTGAAGGAGTTTCTGCACCAGTAAACAAGTTGAGTAACAGACGATCTGAGGGAAAGTTCACTAATGGGGTTTCTGAAACATCTTCAGAGGGCGAATCCAGATCCTCAAAAAGACCATCAATGAAATCATCAAGTTTGACTGAGGGTTTGAGGAGAAGTTCAACACCTAAACGTTCTAAAAGGACAATAGAACGTATGAGGATGGATAAAGACGAGATTGAAATCTTTAAAGAGCTTGTTGATAAGAAGTATGAACGTGGAGACAAGGCAAAGGAAGCAAAGGCAGAACAGGCTAAAAAAGCATCTTACACTAAAGCTTCACTGGAAGAACTTCTTAAGGAGGAGGAAAAAGAAGGACTGGATCCAAAGTTGATAGTGGTTATGGGTGCGGTTTCCTTTGCAGTTGTAGTTGTGATAATGGTTGTACTGGGCTTTGGAATAGAGATGGGCCTGGTGTTCGGTGTTGCAATATTCATGATGGCCCTACTCATAATATTCCTTCCCAACATCCAAAAGGGTAAACGGTCCAATGAGGCCTCAAGGGAACTTCCATATGCTTTAAGGCAGATGTCAACAGAGTTAAAGGCAGGAATAGGACTTCATGACAGCATGAGGTCCGTGGCAATGTCAGGGTACGGTGCACTTTCAGAGGAATTTGCAAGGACACTCGAAGAGATAAAGTACGGTGAAACCACGGAAAAAGCCCTGATGGATATGAGTGACAGAATACAATCAGAGGGACTTAAAAGGGCAGTTCATCAGATAACAAGAACCCTTTCAAGTGGTGGAGATCTGTCAAAAACTCTTAACGTTATAGCTGAAGATACATCCTACGAAATGAGGATGAAACTCAAGGACTATGCTCAGAAGCTCAACTCATTCACCATGATATACATGTTCGTTGCAATATTAGGGCCTGTTATATGTATGATCATGCTGATAGCAGCTTCAACAGTTATGGGGCCCTTCATACCACCTATACTCCTACTCATCATGTACCTTTTCTTATTCCCAATGGTGGTGGCATTCATGGCCTTCATGATAAAAAGGCTGGAACCGCAGATTTAAGGGGTTCCCTATTTATTTTTCCAGAATATCTATTTTTAATTATTTTTAAAAATCAATTCCTTATTTTTTCATAAATATTTTGTTAAACTTCAATTTTATTTCATAGACTTCAATTTTATTTCATAGACTTCAATTTTATTTCATGGATTTCAATTTCCCTTTATAAGGCTTAACCTTATTTTTTAAACCATAATCTTATTTTATAAAAACTTAATTTTCTTTTTATAAACTATCAGTAGCTCAGCTTGAATAAACCTGAAAAAAAAGGATTTGATGAGAGAGATGTGATAAACAGAATTAATCTGAATTAACCTATAATAATATCATTAAATCTTTGTTTCATTAAAACTCTTCAAATAAAATTAGAAATTATTCAACCAAACATTTAATCCCCACTCACTGATTAACTATTTCAGTCATTTCAGGATTGTTTATCTCCCTTAACAAATCATGTTTTTTGACTCTTCAGCTACCGTACCTGTATGTATGTATATGGGGAAGCTCATGGATCCCCATGGAGGATGTGCCATGATAAATATTAAAATAAGCCTGAATTTAAGGGAAGTTTAGACGAAGACCATGTACTTCATTAACTCAAGGAAGAGAATAAGTGCAACTGTTGTTGATACGAATGTGAAGTCGTTGATTCCAAGTTTTTTGTTTGCAGTGTAGATATTTGATTCTTCGCTGTAACCCCGGCTCAGCATGCTGAAGTAAACAGTTTCGCCCTTTTCAAAGGCGCGGAGGAACATCATGGCTATTGTGTAGGCAACCTGCTTCAACCTCCACAGGTAAGCGGTTTTTTTGTTGAATATATCGAAGTTCCTGCTGGCCTGGGCATGCCTTATCCTCTGAAGTTCATCGTAGAACATGAAGAGGTACCTTATGAAGAGGCTGAATATCATGGCCAGGTCCCTGGGCATTCCCAGCTTCTTGAATGAATCAACAACTTCCTGCATGGGACTTAAGGATGATAATAGAACTATGCAGGTTAAAGAAACCACCAGCCTGGAGATCAAAAGCAATCCAAAGGCCAGTCCCTGGGCTGTGATGTGTATACCCAAGGGTAATGTGTAAATAACTGTGCCTGCATGTATAAATGGCTGAAATAGTGCTATAGCCCCACCAAAGGGCAGTATCAATAGTATCTTGATGAATGAATCCTTGAATGAGAGTTTGGATAGGAATATGAGAACGAGTAGGTAGATCTCCATCAGGGCCAGTATCAGGATGTCAGTGGTGTAGACTGCGTAGACTATGATGGCAAGTAGAACTACAAGCTTGATCCTACCGTCCAGGCGGTGGAGGGGGCTGTTCTGCATGGTTATTTTTTCTAGTTCGTTGATGGATCCAAGGCCGCTCATAGTTTTCATCTCTTAATTTTGATATTTTGGTTATATTACTACTTTTCTACTATTAAATTCTACTTTTTAAATTCTGTTATTTAAAAAATCAGTTATTAAAAAATTTAAAAAGAAGTAACATATCCCAAAAGGGATATGTAGTTTCAATGGTTTATTTAGATGCTTCTGGAGGTTTTTTCCTTTTAATAATTGCTGCTACGGCATAACCGAATCCCAGGGCAATCAAAACACCGATGATCAAAGCAACTATGCCAGAGTATGGGTTTTCACCGAATGCAGGGATTATGTAATCTGGAAATGGTGATTCATATATTCCTGATTCATCTGCTGTACCAACCTGTTCAGCGGATTTTTCAAGTCCATCTGGGTTGGGTGAAGCTATGAACGGTGCAAGAACGGCTATGATGACACAGATAACCAAACCCACAATCACAAGTTTTTTGTCGTTAGGATTCATTTTGATGCCACCTCACTTGTGTCTGCCTTGAGATCTCCTGTTTTTTTCCTGTTCCAGGCAAGGAGATCTGGCCTTAGTTTTTCAAGGGCGAGTATAACAACAACTGTCAGTATTGCCTCTATGATACCTATTACAGAGTGGTAAAGTCCCATGAACATGAGTCCTGCTCCCAGTGGGAACGTTCCTGCAAGCCACATTTCCACTGCAACTGCTTCTGCTGCTATGAATATGGACAGCCATGATGCCACTGCTATTGCAGGCACCTTGCCTATTGGTTTTCTCAGGGCTTTGAATGAGTAAAGTCCCACGCATCCGCCTATGATTCCCATGTTCAGTACGTTGGCGCCCAGTGCTGTTAATCCTCCATCTCCAAAGAACAGTCCCTGTACAATCAGCACCAGGGTAAAGACTATGACGGCTGCTTCAGGGGCCAGGAATATAAGGGCTACAAGGGCTCCACCCACCATGTGTCCACTTGTTCCCCAGGGTATGGGAATGTTCATGGACATTATGGCGAATATACCTGCTGCTAAAACTGCCATTAAAGGTACTCTCTTCTCATCAAGGTCTCTTCTTGCCCATCTGAGGGAGATAATCAATGCTACTATAAGTATAACAAAGTAAATAGCGCATTGCCATAAGGGTATAAATCCATCCGGTATATGCATTTTGAACCTCCATTTTTTTATTTTATCTAATGAAATTTCATGTCAAGGACTAAGAAGCACACCAATATAGTATTACTCAAATGGATTTAAATCCAAAATCGTAATACGCATTTAAAATGGCTTTTAAGCCCTTTAGCTTCTTCACTAATCGAATTAGAATTCTTATCATATAAAGGTTTTCCTTGGTATTACTGCATCATTCTCCTAACTATTAAAAGTAATAATTAACTTATTACTGAAACAGGGGTTTGAGGTGGAAAAGTAGTAACTAACTTCAGGGGATGTTTTTTGGCCTTCGTGAAGGGCCTTGAGAAATTAAAAAAAATGGGGATTGTTCATGAAATTGATCTACCCATAACTGCAACTTCAAATTCATCCATATCCACACGGCCTATGGTCCACATGCATCCTTCAGCATCGAGTTTTTTGAAGTTCTCTGAATTTATGGCATGGATCTTCTCAAGGCCCCTTAGGTAGTACCTGAAGTCAGGGCCTAGTTCTTCCTTTATCCGGTGTCCGCGGCCTATGTAGATGAGATTCTGTAACTCATCAGAATTGAATTTTTCCTTTATTTTATCGATCCTACCCTTCAGGCCAGGACTAGGGTGTTTGTGGGATCCATACTCCAGTGCAACTACAATGTCCTTGGGTACTTCAAGTTCATTTGCAAGTTCTTTTTGTGTTTTATTTGTGTGCTTCCTGTATCCAAGTATCAGGTACTTCAGTTCATATTCCATATCATTACCTCCTACTTCTGTGGATAATGGTAGTACACCCCCTTATAAATAATTTTCTTATAAAAAGTATTACTTAATCCATGTAATTGACAGGGATGATAATATATTAAACTTTTAACTGATTCTTATTTTCAGATTTTGAAAGGTCTTGGTGGATCAAAGGGCAACCCTGATCATAGTAAGCATAGTTTTATATATGGTATTACTCCCATTAGTTTTTCAAATAATAAAAAAAATCATGGAGGTGATGGCATAAAAATGATTAAGAACTCTCTTGGTCTGCTCATAATTGTAATGATCTTTAATTTGACCTTTTTTGGTGCTGTAACAGCCCATCCAGGGCATGGTGAACCTGAAAAAGTTGATGATGCAACTTCGGATCAGGGCTCTGGAACAACTACAAGTTCTGGAACAACAGGAACAACAGGAAAAACCACAACAACCTCTTCTGGAAGCACAGTTTCAAAGAGCACTGGTAGTACAGGAACCAGGAGCAGTGGTTCGTCGTCAGGTGGTGTTTCATCATCAAGCAGTGCTTCTGATGGATCAGGATCTGCTCAGGCTGAAGCTGCATCTAACTCTGACGATGGAGTGAAAACAGTTGAAAACACATCTGCAGCTGACAACTCAGGAGATGGGAACAGCACGGGTTCAAATGGGCTTGATGATTTTCCATGGGCTTTAACCGCAGTTATCCTGGTAATCTTCTTTGCAGTGGCAGCTGTTTTCATGCTCTTCAGGGGCGGCTGGATCAATGTTGAATGATCCATATCATAAACTATTCAGATAATTTGGAATTATAAATTAAGGGTTGATTTCACCAAAAGTGGAAATTCAACCTTTTTTAGACTATTGGTCTTTAAAGGAAACAACCAAAAGATAAAGGAGGTTTATTCTTTGCATTTACCAGACGGACTCATACCCCTGTGGCAATCCATTGCTTACTGGGTGGTAGCCATCATATTCATAGGTATTTACTCATTCAAACTTTCCAGGCATGGGGAAAAGGAAGGTTTAATAGTTAAAACAGCAATTCTTGCTGCTGCAACAGTTGTAGCATCATCCTTATCCATACCATCACCCTTCGGTGTTCCCATACACTTCTTCCTGATACCCCTGGTTGCAATACTCCTGGGACCCCTTAGTGGTGTTGCAGTGGAGTTTCTATGCCTCATTGCACAGTTCTTCCTTCTGGGAATGGGAGGAATCACATCCCTGGGTGCCAACACAGTGACAATGGGGGTGGTTTTGAGTTTATCAACCTACATCTTCTGTAAATTGGCATCAAACATCGACACACGGCTTGGTGTGTTCTCAGGCACCTTCATGGGGGTAGTGCTGGCAAGCATAGCCCAGGTTCTCATACTCCTTGCAGCAGGAGTTGCAACTTTGGACATGCTCCTGGCCACGCTGGTACCCTTCTACCTGTTCGTTGCAGTTTTAGAGGCAACTGCAAACCTTTTAATCGTAAGCTTCATATCCCGGTCAAAACCAGAACTCTTGAAGCTGAACAAACTCTGAGGAGGAATAAAAATGAAGAATAATATGAAGATAACTTTGTTCCTGATTGTAATCTCTTTAAACATGGCTGCTGTCAGTGCCCATGGTGTTGACGTCACACCAGAGTCAACCATTGTTATCACAGACAATTCAACTGCTCACCTTGCCAAACAGGTTGTGGATGAAACAGGGGTGAACGCCACTGTCTACAAATTCAAATCAGATGCAGATGTTACCCATCAGCTTGAACATACCCTTTCCAATCCAAACAAGAAGATACTGGCAGTTGCATACCAGGGAACAGTCAACGAATTCCTTTCCCAGCATCCAGACCTTTCAAACAGGATAATTGTTTGTTCTGCCAATGAAACAGCAATAAAACAGGGTCTGAACAAGTTAACCGCAACCAACACAAGCACGGGCTTTGTAACTCCATTTTTAAGTGGACTTCTCATTGGTCTTGTTGCAGGGATTGGTTCAGGTGCCTTTTTCATGAAGAGGAAGCTCTCCTGAAGGTTTCATTCCCCTTCTTTTTTTCGAGTTCTGATTGAGTTTATCAGGATTTTTTTTATTTTTTTTATAATGAAATCATTTTATATCTTGAGGGGGTTCTGCTTTCATGTTTTTAGGTTATTTTTTTAGAATAGGATTATCTTTTTAGAATTGTTTCGGTTTTACCTTTTTTAATACAATCCTCATTTGATTTCACAAGTTATTATTACGATTTTATATAATTTTAGGATAAAAATATTACTTTTTAGCCAATTTATTACTAATTCTTCCCCAACCCTCAGTTCAGTAATAACACAAACTTAATATATAGTATTACTATCATCTAATCTTGCATAATAAAAGATAAAGGAGGTGAAAAGATGAGAAAACAAGGATTGATAATTGGTTTAACCATGCTCATGGTAATGGTTCTTTGTGGTGCAGTTTCTGCAGCAGATTCATCTACTGATGGAGGTGCTCTGCAATCGAGTCAAGGTTTGAATGTTTCTAACTCTTCTACCCAGAGTTCAGCACCTGTTGACCCAGTCATCGGTGTTAAGGTTAACTATCCCTACAGTTCAGACAGTGGGATAAATCCTGAGATAAAGGTTAAGGACAGCACAGGTAAGACAATTAATTTCACCAAAACCTACGACTCTGCATTTAAGGGTTACAAGGTGAGTTTCGACTATCCTGGTGTTGTGAACGGTACAACTTTTAACATCTCTGTCTCTGCTCCGGGTTACATAACTCAGGAACAGAAGATTGCTGTGTACACTTCTTCTGATGCTACCGATCCTAACTTTTACGGCAGTGCAACCTTCAACATGCAGGCAACAGCAGCCTACAAACTTGGAAGGGATGTCACAGCCAAGGCAGACCAGCTTCTGAACTTCTCAACAGCAGACAAAGTTCTTGCAATTACAACTGCAGGTGTGCCAAAACTCAACGGAAGTACCAGTGAAGACTGTGTTGAGGGTATACTCAACGGTTCAAATGGTAGGATAAGCTACGGTAAGGGAAACATACTGATGCTCAGGCAGACAGCAACTGATCCCGTGGACTTCTGCTTTGTTGTCCTTAGGGGGAATACTTTAACTGCAGTTTGTTTCAGGAACGGTACAGCTGTCCCTGTTTACACAGGTACAATATCCGAGAACATGACCAAGCTCCAGTGGAACAACTACCTTGCAAAGGTGGGTTCAGCCAACACATTCTCCTACGCAAGCCTTGCAAATGCATGGGCAGCAGGAGCACCTGCAGATCTTCTACGTGAAGCTGCATTTCATGGACACGTGTGTCAGGGAACCATCAGCGGTTACATAATAACCCAGGCCATGATGAAGTACTATCCGCCTGTACAGGCAACCAGCACAGGACCAGGTTCTCCCGGGGATGTAACATCCTACAAGGTCATAGGTGTAACTGGAGATTCTGTTGATGATGCAGCACTCTACTTCTTCGATGCAACCCCTGGTAAAAGTGGATACTCCGGATACGACACCAGTGCAACTGGGGCCGACAGCAGCATGCTGGCCTTCATACGCTGGTACGACAAGACCAAAACCGGAGATCTCATAATTTTGAGGTTCAAACGCAACGAAACAAGAACAGCATTCGAGAAGGAAACTGGTATCAAATTAGAGGGTAACCTTGCTGAACTCAAGTTCAACACATGGATAATGAACAAGATGAAGACCAATCCAGAGTACTTCATTGAATTCTACAGGGAACTGAAAGGACTCAACGAAACCCATTACTACTACCTGGTTGGAACAGCAGACAACATCACCAATAAAGATGGAAGCGTGAGAATACCAGCCCAGCAGGCACATGGACTTGATATGGCTTACATAGACAGTCTGCACCTGGCCAACGCAACAAGGGCAAACACCACAACAGGCACATCTTCCAACTTAAGCTACGACCAGATGAAGGACATAGGTGTTCAGGCTGCCAACCTCGCCAAGAAGATATTCAAGGAGGAACTTGGTATCGACATTGAGAAGGATGACAGGGACCTTGCAGTGCTCACATCAGCAGGATACGTTTACCTTAACGGCCAGACAACAGAAGCAGCATGGGACGGTATATACCAGGTTCTGGGCTCAAGGCTCAGCAGATCAACCCTGCTGCCTGTTCACACAGGTGTATGGAAGCCATTATGGTTCACATTCGTGCTCAGGGGACTGGACGGAACAACACTCAGCTCAATCTACATGCGCTACGACAACGCAACGAATAGCTTCATAGTTGGAAACGGCAGCAACGTTCAGAACGTCAACGACATCGGTCCAGCAGCACTCAACAATGCCACAAATGTTTCATACATTGGAAGCAAGGTTTTCGTTGATGGAAACTTCTTCAACATACAGAGCATATCCAATGCCTGGAGGAACAACCCACCATTCGACCAGATCGTAACCTTCCTCTTCCACGACCATGCATGTCCGGGTGTACAGCCTGGATTCTTCATGTCAGACTACGTACTCAAGAACATCCCATTAACATCGGATAGTCAGAGCTACACCTACATAGGTGACAGCATTTACTGTAAGGACGACAGTCTGGTTTACCTCCTAGGCATATCCCCTGGAATGGGAACCTACCTTAACCAGAGGCTGCCAAGTGATGAAGTTGCATCTGACTTCATAAACGGTGGAAAAGAGGAGGGAATCATTGCAGTGTGGGACGACAAGCTCAAGGTTGCCCACGTATACGTTATCACATTTAAATGGGCTGATATCGATACAAGCGACCTTACAACCAGTGAAGCCCAGAGGGAAGCAACTATACAGGCATACATAGACATGTACAATGGCAGGCCCAATCCTCGGGTGAAGAGTCCGCCTACAACAGTTACAAGCAACGGTAACTACCTGTCTGAGAGCCAGTTCAAGGCCCTGAAACAGGGAGGTGCCAATGGTATGAGTGCACTTGCCTACTTCAAGACCATTCCACAGCAGAGCCTGGCGAGCCTTATTAAGGTTCCGGATGGAAACACCAACAACGGTGGTTCCCAGGGTTCTAAAAACGGAGGATCCCAAGGATCAGGTAACGGTGCTCAGGATAACGGTTCAGGTAATGGATCTGGAGTTTCCAGTTCCCAGGGTTCAGTTGGAAGCACTGCAACTGTTAGTGCAGCTTCAACAACCAGCGAAACAACCACTCCAGGAGCTGAAGCTCAGGGACAGAAGTCCTACGAGGTCTCAAAGACAAGTGGTAATGATTCTTCCAAGTCCAGCTTCCCAGTTGGTGCAGCTGTCGTTGGAATCATAATTATTGTTGGTCTTGCAGGTATTGGATTCCTCTACAGAGGAGGTTCATTCGGACAGTAAAAACCCTTTCCCATTTTTTTCTTTTTTTAAAAGCTGATTTTGAATTTTTGTATGGTTCATAACTTTTCCCATTTATTACTTATCAGCCTTTTTAACCCCCAAAATTATTAATACAAACTAAATAGAAAGTGTTAAATAAGTTGGGGTACAGATTAGGGTTTGGTGTGGCAATACCATTCCAAACATTGTTGAAAGAAGCAGTAGTAAGTTTAAGTTGTTTAACAAGTAACTTCTGCCACTTTTTTCAACCCTCCACTTTTTATGTAAATGATCCAATGGGATTTTCATTCTGAATTTTTCAACCTGGAGGGTGAACCATCTTCAATCAACTTAAAACATGGGATTCTTCCCAGCAGTTCTTGTACTCCAGGATTCCGGCCTGTAATACTTTTAAACCCTCCCTAAATTGGACCATCCCAATAAAGTATTAATAATTCATTTATAATTAGGATAAAAATATTACTTTTCACCATTTTGTATTACTAATCCTCTCATTTCTCCCCGACCAGTAATAACACAAATACTATATATAGTATTACTCTTATCTACCTTTGCACACTAAAAAAAATAAAAAGGAGGTGAAATGTATTAACCAAAAACTCAGTTCATTGATGATATGCTTCATACTAATGATGAGCTCCATGGGGCCGGTTACAGCAGCACAGATTAATGATTCTGGAGTTGAACCAGTGGAAACAGAAAATTATAATGTTCAAGATCTTAATTTTACAGTATCCACCCCTTCAAACTCTTCAAGCACTTCAGTCAATTCAGAGATTTCAACGAACACGTCAACATTCCCTGACCTTAAAACCAAAGGTTCCAAGGGAGGACTGGTTGATCCCAAGGTCTTCGTTATAAGCTCAGATGCCAACATAAAATCCATAAACGATGCTGCATACAGGGTCATGGAACTCCTCAATCCCGTGGGAAACTACGATGCACCAGTTTCATTTGAGGTGCGCTCCTACAAGCAGATAGAAGCAATGAACAACAGTGAATTGAAGGCCCTGATCGAAGGCTCCCAGATAGTGATAGGTGAATGGATATCAGACACAGTGAACAAAAAACTCTGGAACCTCATATCAACCAACAAGGAAATCCTCAATGGTAAGGACTTCATGATGATGGATGATCAGGGCACAACCAGCAACCTGACCAGAATGAACACTGTGAACGGTACCAAGATATTCAGCGGAGTATCAGACTCAGACCTGAGCTCCCTGCGATTGGCAGTTAAAAACAGCAACACCACTGCACTTGAATCCTACAGGTCAAGGTGGTTGAACTCTTCAAGCCCCCAGTACAACCCCAAGGGTGTGGAGTGGATCGATATGGCGTGCTACTACACCCAGAAGGGAACCCAGAACTTTGAAAACCAGCTTAAATACTCCATAAAAAACTACGAACTCTCCAATGGTGGTTCATGGAATGTTTCATGGGATCCAGAGCCCTGGGTTTCAACCAGAAAGGAGATGCTCTACAGGGACGGTAAAACCTTCAACAGCCTTGAAGACTACATGAAAACCTACTCAAAAAACAGCAGTGCACCCACAGTTGGAATCGTGGATGATGTGAGCTACGTTACAAACGGAAACATGGACCACTACCAGAGCCTCATAGACGCCCTGGTTGCCAGGGGATTCAACGTGATACCCATCGTTGGATCATCAGGTGCCAGTGTACACTCAGCAATGACCAAGTTCTTCACAGACCCCCAGAACAGGGTGAACGCAGTTGTGAGCTTCTTCGACTTCACACTGGGAAACAACAACACCAACACCCTGCTTGAAAGCCTCAACGTGCCTGTTTTCAAGGCCATGAGAACAGATAAAAGAACAGAGGGGGACTGGCTTGTTTCACAGGAAGGACTGCCCTGGAACGAGGTTTACTACAAGATAGCCAATGCAGAGACCCAGGGAATAATAGAACCCACCTTCGTTGCAGCAAGCGAAACCATGATAGATCCAGTGACAGGAGCACAGATATCCAGGTTCAAACCAATAACAGAGAGGATCGATGCCCTTTCAGACAGGATCGCCAGCTGGGTGAACCTCCAGACCACAAGTAACAGTGACAAGAAGATCGCAATGATCTACTACAACTACCCACCAGGCAAACAGAACATAGGTGCAAGCTACCTAAACGTCCCTGAAAGCATAATAAACATACTCCAAACACTCAAGGCCCAGAACTACACAGTGGGAAACATCCCAGACAACTCAACCCAGCTCGTGGATGAGATGATCCAGAGGGGGATCAACGTTGCAAACTGGGCACCAGGAGAACTTGAAAAACTTGCAGAAAACCCAAACACCATACTCTGGGAGGCAGACAAGTACAAGGCATGGTTTGCCAAACTCGACCCCATAGTCCAGAAGGAGGTGGTTGAGGGACCAACAGGCTACATAGAGGAACTCACCAAAATCGGAATCAGCAGTGGATCAACCAGCGCAACCCTAACAGCAATAGACAAATGGACCAACCAAACAAAGAGCCTGGCAGATACATACGCAGATAAATCAGCAAAGGCAGACACACTCCTTGAAAGGATGAACATGGCATTAAAAGCAATTGCCAATGGAAATTCCACCAAATGGAACGATTTCTACACTGCAAAGGCTGAGTTCAGGGCACTGAACATGTCAGGCCTTTCAGGATGGGGTGATGCACCTGGAAACATAATGACAGTGAAGAAAAATGGCACTGAGTACGTGGTCATCCCGGGAATGTTCTTTGGAAATGTTTACATAGGTCCCGAACCCCAGCGGGGATGGGAGGCAGATGTGGAGAAACTCTACCACAACACAGCAGTTTCACCACCCCACCAGTACCTTGCATGGTATGCATGGGTTAATGAGGTTTTTGGAGCAGATGCACAGGTCCACCTTGGAAGACACGCAACCTACGAATGGCTCCCAAGGAAGGAAGTTGCACTTACAAGCTTCGACTACTCGGACATAGTCTCTGGTGATGTTCCATCCATATACATCTACAGCATGGATGGAGTTGCAGAGGGACTGCAGTCCAAGAGAAGGGGAAACGCAGTGATAATAGACCACCTGACCCCTCCCATGAACTCAACAGCCCTCTACGGAAATTACACTGTCCTGAAAACATCCCTTGATAACTACAAACTCCACAGTGCAGATCCAGATGGAAGCCAGCTTAAGGAAGGTTACAAGACAGAGATAGGTAGCAACGTGGTGAAACTCAACCTAGCAGGTGAACTTGGCATAAAAAACCCCAGAAACCTCACAGATGCAGACATAACCAAGGTCGATGATTTCCTGGATGAAATGGAGGGCACACTAACTCCATATGGTCTCCACACCTTTGGAGGAAATTGGAGCAGTGAGGAAATTGATATGATGGCCAAGGCCATGGCAGCAGTCAACGGAGGAAACATCGAGGACTACAGGAAGCTCCTGAGTGAAAGCCCCACCTACGAGATGAACGCACTTTTAGGTGCACTCAGTGGAAACTACGTGTCCCCGGCAACAGGGAACGACCCAATAAACAACGTGAACGCCCTGCCAACTGGTAAGAACTTTTACTCAACCAACGACAACCAGCTTCCTAAGAAATCGGCATGGGAACTTGGTAAGAAACTTGCAGACATGGCACTTGCACAGTTCGACCAGAAAGACCTTCCTGAGAAGATAGCAGCGGTTGTGTGGTGCGTTGAAACCTCCCGTGATGACGGAACCATGGTGTCCTTCGTGCTCAGGATGCTTGGAGTGGAACCTGAAAAAACACAGAAATGGCTCAATGAGGGAGGTACGGTGGGTAAGATGGTTGCAACACCAAGCTCAGAACTCACAGCAGACCTCAATAAAACCCGTGTTGAGATGGGACTCTCACCACTGCCTGCAAACTACACACGCCCAAGGATCGATGTGATAACAACCACCAGCGGACTCTTCAGGGACCTGTTCCCGAAACTACTGGTGAACATGGACAGATCCTACCGTGTTGCACTTGCAGCATCCTACAAAACCATATGCACTGATCCCAAGTACAGCAGCCTCAAGAACAGCCTTGACTACGCACTGCAGCCCCTTATAACAGCTGGCTACTCAACCAACGCAACCTTCCCAACAGGCATCTATGGAAGTGAATCACTTGAAACCAACTACGTTGCCAAGCACTGGCTGCAGACTGTTCAGGAGCTTAAGGCAAGGGGTGTTTCATCCAACGATGCAGGTGAACTTGCAATAACCAGGATATTCTCCGATGCTGTGGGGGAGTACGGCGCAGGTGTCAGCAAGGCAGTGGAACAGTCATGGACATGGAACAGCACAGACACCATAGCTGACATGTACCTTGAGAGGATGGGCCACTCCTACACCGAGAGGAACTGGGGAACACCCAACACCGAGCTCTTCAAGGAACTTCTCAAGGGGGTTGGAACAGCCTACCACAGCAGAAGCTCCAATGTCTACGGTGTACTGGACAACGACGATTTCTTCGACTACTTCGGAGGACTCTCACTGGCCATAAAACGCACCAACAATGGAAGGGCTCCTGATCTCAACGTTCTATCCTATGCAAACCGCAACAACGCAAGGGTCATGTCCCTTGAAAGTTACATGGGAATGGAACTTCGAACCCGTTACCTTAACCCCCAGTGGATACATGGGATGATGGGTGAAGGCTACAGCGGTGCAAGGGAAATGTCCAATAAATTCATCTCCAACCTCTGGGGATGGCAGGTCACCAATCCAGAACTTGTTAAGGGCTGGATGTGGGACGAGGCAGTGAACACCTACCTCAAGGACCAGTACAACACAGGCGTTACAAAGTGGCTTTCCACTGGAAACAACGCCTACTCCATGATCAGCATGACTGGAACCATGCTCACAGCAGCCTACAAGGGCTACTGGAAGCCAGACACTGCAACCATGAAACTCGTTGCAAACACCTGGGCACAGATGGTCATGGAGCACGGTGTTGCCTGCTGCGACTGCAGCTGCGGTAACGTAGCCATGATGAAATGGGCAACCCAGTACATAAACCCTGATATGCTTGCAGCTTTGAAGAGCAAACTTTACGCTGCAACAGGAAGTGCTGCATTTGCAGGAAGTGCACCTACATCTAACCCTTCAAGTTCCCAGAATTCTCAGGGTTCCCAGGGTAACGGGGGATCCACATCTGTGGAAGCATCAACCTCGGCTTCAACCGGTGCAGGGGAGAGCAGTTCCCAGTCCAGTAATCATGGAAGCTCCTCTTCACAGGCAGGAAGCACTGGTCAGAAGTCCTACGAGATCACCAAGAACAACGGTTCAAGTTCCTCCCAGACAGGCATGCCAATAGCTGCAATACTGGGCATAATAGTTCTTGTGGGTCTTGTTGGTGCAGGATACTTCAGGGGAAGGAGGTGAAGCAGGAAAAGAGTTTCATACGAGCTTAGTCCAGAAAAAATAGTATTCAATGTATTTTTTGAGGGGATTTCAGATCCTCCCTTTTTTGTATTTTTAGAGTTTTAGAGTTTTTTTAGGATGTTTCGAATTGAGTTATGAGTTTTCGAATTGTTCTTGTGGGTCTTCTGGAGTTGGGCTTATGTTTTTCAGGACTTGTTGTGCAGCCTAACCCTGACAGCTCAACTTTAATTAATGAATGTAAAAACGAGAAGTTTTCATTTGTACTACACTATTTTCTCATATCCATATCTGTACTTTGGGAAATAGTTCGTTGTTTCAGGAATTGGTTCATTAAGCTTCATTAATTCACTGTAAACATCTTCATCAAATATCAACTTACCAATGTGATTTTGGCGTGTTAACCTGGAAAAACGTCTTTTAAATTCAAACAAATTATCATTTATTTCTCTACCTCCTCCCAAACTTAAATATCTAAATTTTCGCTCTTTTGCCCATTTTATTGTTTCAAATAATGTCAAATGAGGTGGGTATACCTTTTCAGTATCCGTAGATGTTCCGGTAAGGTGATAATGGATTGAATCATTTCCATAAATGAACATGGTCATTCCAATAGTGTTGTTTCCATGTTCTACTACTGTCAGCAGAGTATTTAATAATTTGAAGTGATCTTCAATAAATTCTGTTGAAAAGTAGTATTTTTGATCAGCATGGTTCCTGTCCATGGTGCTGCAATAAAGTTTTATGAAATCAGAAAGATCTTCTTCTGAAGGGTTTTCTATAAATCGTACTTTACATCCTTCCTTAATTGAATTTTGGATATGGCGTCTATGTCCCCTTCGAATATCATTCCAGATTTTATCCAGTTCTTGTGATAAATCCACTAATACAACATCATTAACATGTTCAACATGAAAAATTCCTTCAAAAAATTCCCAATTCCTTAAAAAGGGGTCAAATCTTATAAATTCAGATACATAACCATTGTTTAAAGCATATTCCTTGTAATCTTCAAAGAAGGATCTGGTGGATTCAGATGCTTTAACCTTATCAGATGTATTCATATGAATCACAGGCCCACCGTAACCGTAGGGAGTTGTTAGGTCGTAGCATGAAAAATCAGCACATCTCTTTAATTTAGATACGTCCCTGATGAGATGTGGCCAAAAGACCTTTAAATATTCATCTTCCCAAAAAATAGATTCTGATTTCACGTCATAATGCTTCTCATATAGATTGTAGTATTCATATTTGGAATAGACATCAATATTGCTGAAATTTTCCTCCAGAGTTTTGTTCCACTTCTTTCCTTCGGTTATAACTTTCATTTAAATCCCACAACATCCAGTACAGTTACAATTCACGGTAAATAACTTGGTGTATAATTGCAACACTTATTTAATCCTCAACATAAATGATTGTGCATTGTTTTAATGTTTAAATTCCTATTAAAACCTTTTAAAATCAAACCATTTCAACAGAATTTAATATCTCTATAACCTTTGACATTTCTGCAGGCCCATACCTCTGATCTATTGGCACCATCAAAATCCTTTTACTTAAACTCCTTTCGTAACTAAACTCTTCAGGGATGTATCCTTTTATATCCCATAGAACTGGTGGA